>ERZ1023464.97-NODE-97-length-14100-cov-4.305376_pt1 | contig 14100 bp, 14 predicted proteins | sample MGYA00380529_ERZ1023464 | MGnify/ENA primary metagenome ERZ1023464 (study PRJEB33173, sample SAMEA4830324) | metagenome | study: EMG produced TPA metagenomics assembly of the PRJEB25223 data set... | reverse complement strand
GTATGCAGCAATCGGTGCTGCCAGTGTAGTTGTATTGGGGGCTGGAGGCATTTTGCTCTTTAGACAACCTTCTCAGACTGCTGTAAAAGATGAGGCTACTCATCTTGTTGTTGCCAAGGAAGGAAGCGTGGCATCCTCTGTTTTATTGTCAGGGACAGTAACAGCAAAAAATGAACAATATGTTTATTTTGATGCTAGTAAGGGTGATTTAGATGAAATCCTTGTTTCTGTGGGTGATAAGGTTAGTGAAGGACAGGCTTTAGTCAAGTACAGTAGTTCAGAAGCCCAGGCGGCCTATGATTCAGCGAGTCGAGCAGTTGCGAAGGCAGATCGTCATATCAACGAACTCAATCAAGCACGAAATGAAGCCGCTTCAGCTCCCCAGTTACCAGTACCAGCAGGAGGCGAAGGAGCTGCAGCCCAAACTCCAGCTCCAGTCTCAGGAAATTCAGTGTCATCTATTGATGCACAATTAGGTGATGCTCGTGATGCTCGTGCAGATGCAGCAGCGCAATTAAGCAAGGCTCAAAGTCAGTTGGATGCAATGACGGTTCTCAGTACCCTAGAGGGAACTGTGGTCGAAGTCAACCGTAATGTTTCTAAATCTCCAACTGGAGCTAGCCAGGTGGTAGTTCATGTCGTAAGTAATGAAAACTTGCAAGTTAAGGGGGAACTATCTGAATATAACCTTGCCAACCTCTCTGTAGGACAAGAAGTAACCTTTACTTCTAAAGTTTACCAAGATAAGAGCTGGACTGGTAAGATTAGCTACATTTCTGACTACCCTAAAAACAATGGCGAAGCAGCAAGTGCAGCTACTGCCGCAGCAGGTGGTAATTCTGGTTCTAAATATCCATATACCATCGATGTTACAAGTGAAATCGGTGATTTGAAACAAGGATTCTCAGTAAGTGTTGAGGTCAAGAATAAGAGTAAAGCTATTTTGGTTCCTCTAACAAGTATTGTGACTGAAAATGATAAGAACTATGTCTGGGTGCTTGACGAGCAGAAAAAGGCCAAGAAAGTGGAAGTTGGTTTGGGCAATGCTGATGCAGACAACCAAGAAATCACTTCAGGTCTGACAAATGGAGTCAAGGTCATCAGTAACCCAACGTCTTCTCTAGAGGAAGGAAAAGAGGTAAAGGCTGATGAAGCAACTAATTAGTCTAAAAAATATCTGCAGAAGCTACCGTAACGGTGACCAAGAACTGCAGGTTCTCAAAAATATCAACCTAGAAGTGAATGAGGGTGAGTTTGTTGCCATCATGGGACCATCTGGTTCTGGTAAGTCTACTCTCATGAATACGATTGGCATGTTGGATACACCAACTAGTGGAGAGTATTATCTTGAAGGTCAAGAAGTGGCTGGATTGGGTGAAAAACAACTAGCCAAGGTCCGTAACCAACAAATCGGATTTGTCTTTCAGCAGTTCTTTCTTCTATCTAAACTCAATGCTTTGCAAAATGTAGAATTGCCCTTGATTTACGCAGGAGTTTCGGCTTCAAAACGTCGCAAGTTAGCTGAGGAATATCTAGATAAGGTTGAATTGACAGAACGTAGTCATCATTTGCCTTCGGAATTATCTGGTGGTCAAAAGCAACGTGTAGCCATTGCGCGTGCCTTGGTAAACAATCCTTCTATTATCTTAGCAGACGAACCGACAGGAGCCTTGGATACCAAAACAGGGAATCAAATTATGCAACTATTGGTTGACTTGAATAAAGAAGGAAAAACAATTATCATGGTAACGCACGAGCCTGAAATCGCTGCTTATGCCAAACGCCAGATTGTCATTCGAGATGGGGTTATTTCATCTGATAGTGCTCAGTTAGAAAAGGAGGAAAACTAAGATGCAGAATCTGAAATTTGCCTTTTCATCTATTATGGCTCACAAGATGCGTTCTTTGCTTACCATGATTGGGATTATTATCGGTGTTTCATCGGTTGTTGTGATTATGGCTCTGGGTGATTCCATGTCTCGATATCTCAATAAAAACATGACCAGATCTCAGAAAAATATCAGTGTCTTTTTCTCTTCTAAAAAAAGCAAAGATGGGTCTTTTACTCAGAAACAATCAGCTTTTACGGTTTCTGGAAAAGAAGAGGAAGTTCATGTTGAACCACCAAAACCGCAAGAATCTTGGGTCAAGGAGGCAGCCAAACTGAAGGGAGTGGATAATTACTATGTAACCAACTCAACGAACGCCATCTTGACTTATAAAGATAAAAAGGTTGAAAATGCCAATTTGACAGGTGGAAACAGAACTTATATGGAAGCTGTTAACAATGAAATTCTTGCAGGTCGTAGCCTGAGAGAACAAGATTTCAAAGAATTTGCAAGTGTCATTTTGCTTGATGAAGAATTATCCATTAGTCTATTTGGATCTCCTCAAGAGGCTATTAACAAGGTTGTAGAAGTCAATGGTTTTAGTTATCGAGTCATTGGTGTTTATACTAGCCCAGAATCTAAAAATTCAAAAATATATGGTTTTGGTGGCTTACCTATTACCACAAATATCTCCCTTGCTGCGAATTTTAATGTAGATGAAATAGCTAATATTGTCTTTCGAGTGAATGATATAAGCTTGACTCAAACTTTGGGTCCAGAATTAGCACGAAAAATGACAGAGCTTGCTGGCTTGCAACAGGGAGAATATCAAGTGGCAGATGAGTCAGCTGCATTCGCAGAAATTCAACAATCGTTTAGTTTTATGACGACGATTATTAGTGCCATTGCAGGAATTTCTCTTTTTGTTGGAGGAACTGGTGTTATGAATATCATGCTGGTTTCGGTAACAGAGCGTACCCGTGAGATTGGTCTCCGTAAGGCTTTGGGTGCAACTCGTGCCAATATTTTAATCCAGTTTTTGATTGAATCCATGATTTTGACCTTGTTAGGTGGATTAATTGGCTTGACAATTGCAAGTGGTTTAACTGCCTTAGCAGGTTTGTTACTGCAAGGTTTGATTGCGGGTATAGAAGTTGGAGTATCAATTCCAGTTGCCCTATTTAGTCTTGCAGTTTCGGCTAGCGTGGGTATCGTTTTTGGAGTCTTGCCAGCCAACAAGGCATCGAAACTTGATCCAATCGAAGCCCTTCGTTATGAATAAAATCAACAAGATGGACACTCGTCTATCTTGTTTTTGTATAGATTTCCATATCGAAAATCCTTAAAAATGTGATATAATGAAGTGTTAGAAAAACAGGTTTCATTTGCCTGGAAAGGAAAAATTATGTCTGAAAAGAATTTTTATATTACAACGCCGATTTACTATCCATCTGGTAAACTTCATATCGGTTCTGCCTACACAACCATTGCTTGTGATGTCCTAGCACGTTATAAACGCCTGATGGGCTACGATGTCTTTTATTTGACAGGTCTTGATGAACATGGTCAAAAGATTCAACAAAAAGCAGAAGAAGCTGGCATTACACCACAAGCCTATGTTGATGGAATGGCAGTTGGAGTTAAAGAACTCTGGCAATTACTCAATATCTCATACGATAAATTTATCCGTACAACGGATGACTACCATGAAAAAGTTGTCGCACAGGTCTTTGAGCGCTTGCTTGCTCAAGATGACATCTATTTGGGTGAATACTCTGGCTGGTATTCAGTATCAGATGAAGAATTCTTTACAGAAAGCCAGCTTGCGGAAGTTTTCCGTGATGAAGCTGGAAATGTGACTGGCGGTATTGCTCCATCAGGTCACGAGGTGGAATGGGTATCTGAAGAATCATACTTCCTTCGCCTCAGCAAATACCAAGATCGTTTGGTAGACTTTTTCAAAGCTCATCCGGAATTTATCACTCCAGATGGTCGTCTGAATGAAATGCTTCGCAACTTCATCGAGCCAGGTTTAGAGGATTTGGCAGTTTCTCGTACAACCTTTACATGGGGTGTGCCTGTCCCATCAAATCCAAAACACGTTGTCTATGTTTGGTTTGATGCTCTGCTCAACTATGTGACAGCTCTTGGCTACGCTCAAGACGAACACGCTAATTTTGACAAGTTCTGGAACGGAACAGTCTTCCACATGGTTGGAAAAGACATCCTTCGTTTTCACTCAATCTACTGGCCAATCCTTCTTATGATGTTGGATATCAAATTGCCAGAACGTTTGATTGGTCATGGTTGGTTTGTCATGAAAGACGGTAAGATGTCTAAGTCTAAAGGGAATGTTGTCTATCCTGAAATGTTGATAGAGCGTTTTGGACTAGATCCACTTCGTTACTATCTCATGCGTAGCCTTCCAGTTGGTTCAGACGGAACCTTCACTCCTGAAGACTATGTAGGCCGTATCAACTATGAATTGGCTAATGACCTTGGAAACCTTCTCAACCGTACGGTTTCCATGATTAATAAGTACTTTGACGGGCAAGTCCCTGCCTATGTAGAAGGCGTGACTGAATTTGACCATGCTCTTGCTCGAGTAGCAGAACAATCAATCGCTGACTACCATACACACATGGAAGCAGTTGACTACCCACGTGCTTTAGAAGCAGTCTGGACTCTTATCTCTCGTACTAACAAATACATCGACGAGACAGCTCCATGGGTCTTGGCTAAGGATGAAGCTCTTCGTGACCAATTGGCAAGTGTTATGAGCCACTTGGCAGCCAGCCTTCGTGTCGTAGCTCACTTGATTGAACCGTTCATGATGGAAACCAGTCGTGCAGTCTTGACTCAACTTGGCTTGGATGAAGTAGCGAGCCTTGAAAACTTGAGTTTGGCTGATTTCCCAGCAGATGTGACTGTAGTTGCCAAAGGAACACCAATTTTCCCACGTCTGGATATGGAAGAAGAAATCGCCTATATCAAGGAACAAATGGAAGGCAACAAACCTGCGGTCGAAAAAGAATGGAATCCAGACGAAGTCGAACTCAGACTAAACAAGGAAGAAATCAAGTTTGAGGACTTTGACAAGGTTGAAATCCGTGTCGCAGAAGTCAAAGAAGTGTCTAAAGTAGAAGGTTCAGATAAGTTGCTTCAATTCCGCTTGGATGCTGGTGATGGTCAAGACCGTCAAATCCTCTCAGGGATTGCAAAATACTATCCAAATGAACAAGAATTGGTCGGCAAGAAAGTCCAAATTGTTGCTAACCTCAAACCTCGTAAAATGATGAAGAAATATGTCAGCCAAGGTATGATCCTATCAGCTGAACATGATGGACAATTAACCCTTCTCACAGTTGATCCAGCTGTACCAAACGGAAGTGTGATTGGGTAAAAGTAGACAGGACTAGTTTATGCTAGTTCTGTTTTTTATTTATACTCAATGAAAATCAAAGAGCAAACTAGGAAACTAGCCGCAGGTTGCTCAAAGCACTGTTTTGAGGTTGTGGATAGAACTGACGAAGTCAGTAACCATATCTACGATAAGGAGACGCTGACGTGGTTTGAAGAGATTTTCGAAGAGTATTAACTATTATGCTTTACAAACTAGTGTAGAAGTAGTATACTATAGGTGAAGTTACTAGTAGGTATTACAAAATAGATTAGAAGGGAGAAGTGATGAAAGAAACTCAACTATTAAAAGGTGTTCTTGAAGGTTGTGTCTTGGATATGATTGGTCAAAAAGAGCGGTATGGTTATGAGTTAGTTCAGACTTTGCGAGATGCTGGATTTGACACTATCGTTCCAGGAACTATTTATCCTTTGTTGCAAAAGTTAGAAAAAAATCAATGGATAAGAGGCGACATGCGCCCGTCGCCAGATGGTCCAGATCGGAAGTATTTTTCATTAACTAAAGAAGGAGAAGAGCGTGTATCAGTCTTTTGGCAACAATGGGACGATTTGAGTCAAAAAGTAGAAGGAATTAAGAATGGGGGTTAAACCATGAAGAAAATGAAGTATTACGAAGAAACAAGCGCTTTGCTGCATGAGTTTTCTGAGGAGAATCAGCAGTATTTTGAGGAACTGTGGGATAGTTTTAATCTTGCTGGATTTCTCTATGATGAAGACTATCTCAGAGAGCAGATTTATTTGATGATGCTAGATTTCTCAGAAGCAGAACGAGACGGCATGAGTGCAGAAGATTATCTAGGTAAAAATCCTAAAAAATTAATGAAAGAGATGCTCAAGGAAGCGCCATGTAGTTCTATCAAGGAGTCCCTTTTGACACCAATTCTGGTCCTAGCGGTATTACGTTATTATCAACTACTAAGTGATTTTTCTAAAGGTCCTCTCTTAACAGTCAATTTGCTCACATTTTTAGGGCAACTTCTTCTTTTTCTGATTGGATTTGGACTTGTGGCCACAATCTTACGTTGGGGGCTAGTCCAAGATTCTCCTAAGATGAAAATTGTCACCTATATTGTTGTTGGAATTCTTGTTCTGCTAGTCGTTCTAGGATATGTAGGAATGGCAAGTTTCATACAAGAAGGGGCCTTTTATCTTCCTGCTCCCTGGGATAGTTTCCTTGTCTTTACGCTTTCTCTAGTCATCAGTATTTGGAATTGGAAAGAACCGATTTTTCGTCCATTTGTCAGTATGATTGTTGCCCACCTTATTGTAGGTTCTCTGCTCCGTTACTATGAGTGGATGGGCATTTCAAATGTTTTTCTTACAAAATTCATTCCTTTAGCTGTTCTTTTTATTGGCATTTTTCTCTTGTTCCGTGGGTTTAAGAAGATAAAATGGAGTGAAATATAGTCAAAAAGCCGTTGCAAAGCGGTTTTTTGTTATAATGAAGGGAAGAATGTTAGAAATTAAAGGAGAAAAATTTGATGAGATACATAACTCTTGGTCAAGATGATAAAGAATTATCAGAAATTGTTCTCGGAATGATGAGAATAAAAGATAAGTCTGTAAAAGAAGTTGAAGAGCTTGTAGAAACAGCACTGTCTGTTGGAATCAATGCTTTTGACTTGGCTGATATTTATGGTCGTGGTCGTTGTGAAGAACTGTTAGGTCTTGTCCTAAAAAATCGTCCAGATTTAAGAGAAAAGATGTGGATTCAGTCCAAATGTGGCATTCGCATAGAAGAATTTACCTATTTTGATTTTTCAAAAGAGTATATATTACAATCAGTTGACGGAATTTTGCAAAGATTGAAGATTGATCATCTAGATAGCTTGCTTCTTCATCGACCAGATGCTTTGATGGAATCTGACCAAGTAGCAGAAGCCTTTGATCTCCTTTATAAACAAGGTAAGGTTCGAAATTTTGGAGTTTCTAATCAAAATCCTATGATGATGGAGTTACTTAAAAAAGATGTCAAGCAGCCGTTAGCTGTTAATCAGCTACAATTGAGTGCGGCTTTTACACCAGGATTCGAATCAGGTTTTCATGTTAATATGGAAGATAGTCAAGCAGCTATGCGAGATGGCAGCATTTTTGAATATTGCCAATTACACGATGTGATCATTCAAGCATGGTCTGTCTTACAATTCGGGTATTTTAAAGGGAATTTTGTTGGAAATGAGAAATTTCAAGCTTTAAATCAAGTACTTGATCGTTTAGCTATTAAATATGGAGTAACCTCTTCAACTATTGCCATTTCTTGGATATTACGTTATCCAGCAAAAATGCAGGCAGTCGTAGGTACAACAAATCCTAAGCACTTGAGAGAAGTTAGCCAAGCGGCAAACTTTAGCTTAACAAGAAAAGAATGGTATGAAATTTATCTTGCTGCAGGGAATGATTTGCCTTAAGAGAAAATGCATTTAAAGAAATTACAGTCAAAAAAACGTTGGAAAACGTTTTTTTGTTATGTGACCATTTGTCTGTCTTGATTCGTTAGGTACGGTTCATTAACGGGTGATTATGCTTTAATACTCAATGAAAACCAAAGAGCAAACTAGGAAGCTAGCTGCAGGTTGCTCAAAACACCGTTTTGAGGTAGTAGATAAGACTGACGAAGTCAGTCACATATATACGGTAAGGCGACGCTGACGTGGTTTGAAGAGATTTTCTAAGAGTATAACTATTCTGATTTACATACTACCAGGGAAGCAGTATCCCATAATTGATGGCACGCTAGTAGGTACTATAAAATGGACTGGAGTGATTTTTGGATTTTGATTGAGTATAAAACATCATAGAGAATAAAAAAATGAGGTTAGGATTTTTTGTCCTAACCTATTTTTACATGTAATAAACAATGGCGATGTATTGGAGTGCGGACGCAGCTAGGATAAAGAGATGCCAAATCATGTGGAAATAAGGTTTTTTCTTGGCGTAAAATCCAGCTCCAACTGTATAACAGAGTCCACCAGTTACCATGAGACTCCAGAAAATGGGCGTTGTTTGACTGATAATGGCTGGAATGATAGCTAGAATCAACCAGCCCATAATCAGGTAAAGAGCAAGGCTAAATTTCTCATTGACTTTTTTAACAAAGATTTTATAGAGAATACCAAAGATAGTTGTTCCCCATTGGATGGCAATAATCAGATAGCCAAACCAGTTATTCATTAAGGTTAAGACGACTGGTGTATAAGAGCCTGCGATAGCCACATAAATCATCGAATGGTCGATGATTCTCAAGACATATTTATGGGTCGAACCATAGGCCATAGAGTGATAAATGGTGGATGATAAAAACATGAGAAAGAGACTAATAACGAAAATGGAAACGCCGATAGAGGATAAAAATCCGTGTGTCTCATAACTATAGGTGGATGAAATAGGCAGTAAGATGAGCATGATGATTGCACCCACAGCATGGGTCACACTATTAGCAATCTCCTCTCCAAAACTGAGTTGTTTGCTGAGTTTAAGACTAGTGTTCATCGGATTACCTCCTCTTCAGTATGATAGATTAAGGCTAGAGTTTGATGATAGAGTTTAACGGTTTGGCAGCTGGTTTGGATAATGGGGTTAGCTGGATCAATTCCTAGATTCATGTAGTATACGAAAGCATCGTAGAGTTGATCTGAACTGGCTTGACTTTGGAGAGTATTCAGTGTCTGTGCTATTTCTTGAATAGAAAATACAGACTTGAGGGTTGTGATAGCAATCAAACGGGCAATTTGTTGGCGTTGGTATTTTTTCTTGTCAGGCTTTGTTAGGTAACCATGTTTGACATAGTTATTGACCATGGATGCTGTCAGTCCCTTGTCTTTATCAGGAGAGATAGGGGCGCAGACCTGATTGACATAGAGCAAAACCTGGTCCAGATAGAGGTCAATATTTGGAATTTCTGCCCATTTGGGATAGGAAAAAGCAGTTTTCATTTTCTACTCCTTTTTATCTAGTTTTAATAACTAGATTATAAAATAACAAAAACAAAAAGTCAAGTTTTAACTGCTTGTGAAAAGGCTTAAATTATGCTATGATGGGAGAAACTAGTCAGAAAAGAGGAGAAAAGATGGAGATTCGTTTAGCTTTTCCAAATGAAGTAGATGCTATCATGCAAGTGATGGAGGATGCTAAAAAATGTTTAGCGGATGCTGGTAGTGACCAGTGGCAAAATGGTTATCCAAATGCTGATATTATTATTGAGGATATAATCTCAGGTCAAGCCTATGTAGCCTTGGAAGAGGGAGAACTACTAGCTTATGCAGCTGTGACCAAGAGTCCAGAGGCAGCCTATGAAGCCATTTATGAGGGAAACTGGCAAGCTGGAGAGTCAGAGTACCTAGTCTTTCACCGTATCGCTGTGGCTACAGATGTTCAGGGACAGGGAGTTGCTCAGACTTTCCTAGAAGGCTTGATTGAAGGTTTTGACTATCTTGATTTTCGTTCAGATACTCATGCTGAAAACAAAGCTATGCAACACATTTTTGAAAAACTCGGTTTTAAACAGGTTGGTAAGGTTCCGGTTGATGGCGAACGCTTGGCTTATCAAAAATTGAAGAAATAATGCAAAAGAAGTACGCAAAAATGCTCTACTCTTCGCCTATTGGTTGCCTTTCTCTTGTAGCTGATGACCAGTATTTGTATGGAATTTGGGTGCAGGAGCAGAAGTATTTTGAGAGGGGGATAGGAGATGAAACAATAGAAGAAGTTGTTAGTCACCCCATTTTAGACCCAGTTATTACTTGCTTAGATGCTTACTTTAAAGGAAAGTCTCGGGATTTATCCGAATTGCCCTTGGCTCCAATCGGAACGGATTTTGAAAAGCGAGTTTGGTCCTATTTACAGGGAATTCCTTATGGTCAGACAGTGACCTATGGACAAATAGCCCAAGACCTGCAAGTGGCTTCTGCTCAAGCAATTGGTGGAGCAGTGGGGCGCAATCCTTGGTCTATCCTAGTACCTTGTCATCGTGTGCTAGGAGCAGGCAAGCGTCTGACAGGTTATGCTGCAGGAGTGGAAAAGAAAGCTTGGCTATTGGAGCATGAAGGCGCAGATTTTAAAGATATAAAATAGAAAGTGAAACACATGTTAGAATTTATCGAATATCCAAAATGTTCAACTTGTAAAAAAGCAAAACAAGAATTAAATCAATTAGGTGTGGACTACAAAGCTGTTCACATCGTGGAAGAAACACCTATCCAAGAAGTCATTTTAAACTGGCTAGAGACCTCAGGTTTTGAGTTGAAGCAATTTTTCAACACCAGTGGTATCAAATACCGTGAATTAGGGCTGAAAGATAAGGTAGGAAGCCTGTCAAACCAAGAAGCAGCTGAGTTACTGGCAAGCGACGGTATGTTGTTAAAACGGCCCATTTTAGTAGAAAATGGAACTGTTAAACAAATTGGTTATCGAAAACCTTATGAAGAATTGGGATTGAAATAGTTTTTACTTATCTCTTTGATAGATAAAATATATAACCTCCCTGTTTCAAAGTATGATAAACTAGTAGATAGACAAAGTCTGTATCTGACCGTAGCAAATAATTTCATTGACGGCAGAAGTATGGTAGAATGAATCATTATCAGGAGAGGATGTTTTTATGAATGTTACAACGATTTTAGCATCAGATTGGTACCAAAACTTGATGCAATTGATTCCGGATGGCAAACTTTTTAGCCTGCGGTCGGTCTTTGATGGAATTCCAAGAATTGTCCAACAACTTCCAACAACGATTATGTTGACAATTGGTGGTGCCCTTTTTGGCTTGGTTTTGGCACTTCTTTTTGCCATTGTGAAGATCAATCGTGTCAAGATTTTATATCCCTTGCAGGCCTTCTTTGTTAGTTTCTTAAAAGGGACACCGATTTTGGTTCAACTCATGTTGACCTACTATGGAATTCCTTTGGCTTTGAAAGCCCTCAATCAGCAATGGGGAACTGGTCTCAATATCAATGCTATTCCAGCTGCAGCTTTTGCGATTGTTGCCTTTGCTTTTAATGAGGCAGCTTATGCTAGTGAAACCATTCGTGCAGCCATTCTCTCAGTCAATCCTGGTGAGATTGAGGCGGCACGCAGTCTGGGGATGACCCGAGCGCAAGTTTATCGTCGCGTGATTATTCCAAATGCGGCCGTTGTGGCAACTCCAACCTTAATCAATTCCCTCATCGGTTTGACCAAGGGAACTTCCCTAGCCTTTAGTGCGGGTGTTGTGGAAGTCTTTGCCCAAGCTCAGATTTTGGGTGGTGCCGATTATCGTTATTTTGAACGCTTTATCTCCGTTGCCCTTGTTTATTGGGTAGTCAATATCGGAATTGAAAGCCTCGGTCGTTTCATCGAGAGAAAAATGGCTATTTCTGCACCCGATACAGTGCAAACAGATGTGAAAGGAGACCTTCGTTAATGATTAAGATTTCGAATTTAAGTAAATCCTTTTCAGGACAGACTGTCTTGGATCATCTGGACTTGGATATTCAAAAAGGGGAAGTCGTAGCCTTGATTGGTTCTTCGGGAGCTGGAAAATCAACCTTCCTTCGCAGTCTCAATTATCTTGAAACACCTGACAGTGGCTCTATTCAGATTGATGATTTCTCAGTTGATTTTTCTAAAATCACTCAAGAAGAAATCCTTGCCCTACGCCGTAAGCTGTCTATGGTTTTCCAACAGTTTAATTTGTTTGAACGCCGAACAGCACTTGATAATGTAAAAGAAGGCTTGGTTGTTGTCAAGAAATTATCTGATCAAGAAGCGACTAAGATTGCCAAGGAAGAGTTGGCTAAGGTTGGACTTTCTGACCGTGAAAACCATTACCCTCGCCATTTATCAGGTGGACAGAAGCAACGGGTTGCTCTAGCGCGTGCTCTTGCCATGAAACCAGATGTCTTGCTCTTAGACGAACCAACTTCAGCTCTTGACCCAGAATTGGTTGGTGAAGTAGAGAAGTCTATTGCAGATGCTGCTAAGTCAGGTCAAACCATGATTTTGGTTAGTCATGATATGTCCTTTGTAGCCCAAGTGGCTGATAAGATTCTCTTCTTAGATAAGGGGAAAATCATTGAGTCTGGAACACCGGATGAGATTATCCACCATCCTAAAGAAGAGCGGACAAAAGAATTCTTCGCTAGTTACAAACGGACTTATATTTGATATAATAGATAAAGGAAAACTCAGTTAGCTGGACTAGCTGAGTTTACTCTTTAAAAAAGATAGAAATGAGAGAAATCATGCTACTGCAACTATTTTCTTTATATTTCGAGAGTTTGATCTTGACCACCATCCTCGTCCTGATTTTTTTAGGGATTTGGATTGGACTGAGAGCCATGTCGGGAGTTGATAAGACAGCCAAGGCTCGCCAAGCCCATCTCTATGATATGATTATGATTGGGGTCTTGGTTGTTCCAGTATTATCCTTTGCGGTTATGAGTTTAATTCTTGTTTTCAAGGCATAATCCTTGCTTGATTGACGAAAAAGAGTTAGAATAAAGATAGTTACAACAAGAAAGAAGGAATCTATATGTACGATACTATTATTATCGGTGCTGGACCTGCAGGGATGACTGCAGCCTTGTATGCTGCTCGAAGCAATCTAAAAGTAGCCTTGATTGAAGGTGGTCTGCCAGGTGGTCAGATGAATAATACATCTGATATTGAAAATTACCCAGGATACGCTAATATTAGTGGGCCAGAATTGGCTGAAAAGATGTTTGAGCCGCTTGAAAATCTTGGTGTTGAGCACATTTATGGCTATGTTGAAAATGTAGAAGACCATGGTGATTTTAAGAAAGTGATGACTGATGACCAAACATATGAAACACGTACAGTTATCGTAGCAACTGGTTCTAAACACCGTCCTTTGGGAGTACCTGGAGAAGAAGAACTGAACAGTCGTGGTGTTTCTTACTGTGCCGTGTGTGATGGTGCTTTCTTCCGTGACCAAGATTTGTTGGTAGTTGGTGGTGGAGATTCAGCTGTTGAAGAAGCCCTCTTCTTGACTCGTTTTGCTAAGACTGTTACCATTGTTCACCGTCGTGACCAACTTCGTGCCCAAAAGGTTTTACAAGACCGCGCCTTTGCGAATGAGAAAATCAGCTTTATCTGGGATTCTGTAGTGAAGGAAATCAAAGGTGAAAACAGAGTAGAATCTGTCGTTTTTGAAAATGTGAAAACGGGTCAAGTGACAGAGCAAGCCTTCGGTGGTGTCTTTATCTATGTTGGTTTGGACCCTCTTAGCGATTTTGTTAAAGAATTGAATATCCAAGATCAGGCTGGATGGATTGTGACAGACAACCACATGAAGACTGCGGTTGACGGTATCTTTGCAGTTGGAGATGTTCGCTTGAAAGACCTTCGCCAAGTGACAACAGCAGTTGGAGATGGAGCTATCGCTGGTCAAGAAGCCTATAAATTTATCACAGAACATAGTTAATTATAAAAACGCATAGTATCAGATTTACAAAAAATTTGACACTATGTGTTTTATTGTGGGAAAATTAATTTCATTTTCTACTGAAATTGAGTTTTGCCAGCCTCTTATATTTTGAGAAAAATCCTTTAATCTTGTCAACGAGGCCATCTAGACTTTCTGAACCAGAAATCAACTGCTGAGCTTGAGAGAAGTATTCTCCAAGTTGTTCTTGATTTTCTGCAACAAATGTTTTAGCAACTTCGAAATCTTTTGTTTCGATTAATTCTTTTACTCGATTAAACAAACCTAATGGGTTCATCAGTTAACTTTTTTGAAATTGGGTTTTAAGCTCTATTTTTAGTGTACTCAAAATTAGGATAGACTATAATTTTTATTCGTTTAGTAAAAAGAAAATGTATATTTTGAAAGAAATTCAAGAAAAAAATACTGTTT
>ERZ1023464.96-NODE-96-length-14136-cov-4.250692_pt1 | contig 14136 bp, 13 predicted proteins | sample MGYA00380529_ERZ1023464 | MGnify/ENA primary metagenome ERZ1023464 (study PRJEB33173, sample SAMEA4830324) | metagenome | study: EMG produced TPA metagenomics assembly of the PRJEB25223 data set... | reverse complement strand
GGCAAGGAACTCGTCTCGGAAAACTCACTCAAAACCTTGCGAAACCAGCTGTACAATTTGGCGGACGCTACCGTATCATTGACTTCGCTCTTTCAAACTGTGCCAACTCAGGGATTCACAATGTTGGAGTCATTACACAGTACCAACCACTTGCTCTTAACAATCATATTGGAAACGGTTCAAGCTGGGGGTTAGACGGTATTAATTCTGGTGTCTCTATTCTTCAACCGTATTCTGCAAGTGAAGGAAATCGTTGGTTTGAGGGGACTAGTCACGCTATTTACCAAAATATCGATTATATCGACAGTGTCAATCCTGAGTATGTTTTGATTCTGTCTGGGGATCACATCTACAAAATGGACTATGATGATATGCTCCAGTCTCACAAGGATAACAATGCCAGTTTGACAGTAGCAGTTCTTGATGTTCCTCTGAAAGAAGCTAGCCGTTTTGGTATTATGAACACAGATGCCAATAACCGCATTGTTGAATTTGAAGAAAAACCAGCTCAACCTAAATCTACCAAAGCTTCTATGGGAATCTATATCTTTGATTGGCAACGTCTCCGCAATATGCTCGTTGCTGCTGAAAAGAGCAATGTAGATATGTCAGACTTTGGTAAAAATGTCATTCCAAATTACCTTGAATCAGGTGAAAGTGTCTATGCCTATGAATTTAAAGGTTACTGGAAAGATGTTGGTACTATTGAGTCGCTTTGGGAAGCGAACATGGAGTACATTTCTCCAGAGAATGCCTTGGACAGCCGTAACCGTCAATGGAAGATTTACTCAAGAAACTTAATTTCACCACCAAACTTCCTTGGGGCAAATGCTCATGTGGAAGATTCCTTGGTTGTTGATGGCTGTTTTGTAGATGGAACTGTTAAACATTCTATCCTTTCAACAGGTGCGCAAGTTCGCGAAGGGGCAGAAGTTGTTGATTCAGTTATCATGAGTGGAGCCATTATTGGACACGGAGCTAAAATCAAACGTGCCATTATTGGTGAAGGTGCAGTTATTTCTGACGGTGTCGAAATTGATGGAACAGAAGAAGTACAAGTTGTAGGATATAATGAAGTAGTGGGGGTAGCAACAGATGAAGATTGATAAATATTCTGCCATTTTAGGAAACACAGTTGGTTTTCATGATATGTCAACACTGACAGACCACCGTCCAGTAGCGAGTTTGCCATTTGGTGGTAAATATCGCTTGATCGACTTCCCGCTTTCAAGTCTTGCTAATGCTGGTGTCCGTAGTATCTTTGGTATTTTCCAACAAGATAATATTAGTTCAGTCTTTGACCATATCCGTTCTGGACGTGAGTGGGGCTTGTCAACTCTTCTTAGCCACTACTATCTAGGGATTTATAACACTCGTGTGGAAAGTAGTACTGTTGGAAAAGAATACTACCAACAGCTTCTTACTTATTTGAAACGTTCTGGCTCAAACCAAACGGTTGCCCTCAACTGTGATGTTCTGATTAACATTGATTTGAACCAAGTTTTCCATCTACATAGTACAACAAAAGGGCCTATCACTGTAGTTTATAAAAAACTAGCTAAGAAAGACATTTCAGAAGTAAATGCAATCTTGGAAGTGGATGAAACAGACCATGTTCGTTCTCATAAACTCTTTGATAGCAAGTTACCAGATCAAATCTATAACATGTCTACAGATATTTTTGTCGTTGATACACCGTGGTTGATTGAACGCTTGGAAGAAGAAGCTAAAAAAGAACATCCAGAGAAGTTGCGTTATGTTTTACGGGATTTGGCTGCAAAAGAAGGGGCTTTTGCCTACGAGTACACAGGTTATCTGGCAAATATTCATTCTGTAGAGTCTTATTACCAAGCTAACAAAGATATGCTTGAATCACAAAAATTCTACTCTCTCTTCTCACCAAATCAAAAGATTTATACAAAGGTTAAAAACGAAGAGCCAACTTACTATGCTAATACATCTAAGGTAAGCACTTCTCAGTTTGCCTCTGGTAGTATCATTGAAGGTCAAGTGACTAATTCTGTTCTATCACGTAATATTCATGTACATAAGGATAGCTTGGTTAAAGATAGTCTACTCTTCCCTCGTGTTGTTATTGGAGAAGGTGCTCAGGTCGAATATGCTATCTTAGACAAGGGTGTTGAAGTTGAGCCTGGTGTTGTGATTCGAGGAGCTGCAGAACATCCAGTTGTCGTTAAGAAAGGTAGCAAAGTAACAGAGGATATTCATTCATGAAAATTTTATTTGTAGCAGCAGAGGGTGCACCCTTTTCAAAAACAGGTGGTTTGGGAGACGTCATTGGCGCTCTTCCTAAATCACTGGTAAAAGCTGGGCACGAAGTTGCAGTGATTTTGCCCTACTATGACATGGTAGAGGCTAAATTTGGAAATCAGATTGAAGATGTTCTTCATTTTGAGGTGAGTGTTGGTTGGCGCAGACAGTATTGTGGAATTAAGAAAACAGTCTTAAACGGTGTGACCTTCTACTTTATTGACAACCAATACTATTTCTTCCGTGGGCATGTTTATGGTGACTTTGACGACGGAGAACGCTTTGCCTTTTTCCAACTTGCTGCCATTGAGGCTATGGAAAGGATTGACTTTATTCCTGACCTTCTCCATGTTCATGACTACCATACAGCTATGATTCCTTTCTTGTTAAAGGAAAAATACCGTTGGATTCAAGCCTATGAGGGCATTAAAACAGTTTTAACCATTCATAATTTGGAATTCCAAGGACAATTTTCAGAAGGAATGTTATGGGATTTGTTTGGAGTCGGCTTTGAACGTTACGCTGATGGTACCCTTCGCTGGAATAACTGTTTAAACTGGATGAAGGCAGGTATTCTCTATGCGGACCGTGTTTCAACCGTTTCACCTAGTTATGCTCATGAAATTATGACCAGTCAGTTCGGATGTAACTTGGATCAAATTCTTCGAATGGAGTCTGGTAAAGTATCTGGTATCGTGAATGGGATTGATGCTGACCTGTATAATCCTCAGACGGATGCCCTTTTAGACTATCATTTCAATCAGGAAGATTTGTCTGGTAAAGCTCAGAACAAGGCAAAATTGCAAGAGAGAGTTGGCTTGCCAGTTAGAGCTGACGTTCCACTGGTGGGAATTGTTTCTCGTTTGACACGTCAAAAAGGTTTTGATATCGTGGTGGAGAGTCTTCACCATATCTTGCAAAATGATGTTCAGATTGTTCTTTTGGGAACTGGCGATCCAGCCTTTGAAGGAGCTTTCTCATGGTTTGCTCAAATATACCCAGACAAGTTATCAGCAAATATTACTTTTGATGTCAAACTTGCCCAAGAAATCTATGCTGCTTGTGACCTCTTCCTCATGCCAAGTCGTTTTGAACCATGTGGCTTATCTCAAATGATGGCTATGCGTTACGGAACCTTGCCATTGGTCCATGAAGTTGGAGGATTGCGAGATACCGTTCGCGCTTTCAATCCAATCGAAGGAAGCGGTACTGGTTTTAGCTTTGACAATCTATCTCCTTATTGGTTAAATTGGACTTTCCAAACAGCTTTGGACTTGTATAGAAACCATCCTGATATTTGGAGAAATCTACAAAAACAAGCTATGGAGTGTGATTTCTCATGGGATACAGCTTGCAAGTCATATCTTGACTTGTACCATAGTTTAGTTAATTAATAGATAAAATCGTATGATGACTTCATACGATTTTTGGGCTGTTTAGAGAGGAGAACTGATGTCTCAAGTAAAAGGCTTGTGTGTCATGGATGTTGACGGCACCTTAATTCTAGAAGAAGTGATTGACCTTTTGGGAAGAGAGGCAGGTTGTGAGGAGGAAATTGCGCAGCTTACAAGTCAGGCAATGCGAGGAGAGCTAGATTTTGAAAGAAGTTTACGAGACAGAGTGTCCTTCTTGGAAGGTCTTCCTATTTCGGTCTTTGATACAGTTTTCAACTCTATTCATCTATCGCCAAATGCCCAGGAATTCATTTCCATTCTCCAAAAGAATGGCATCCTAGTTGGTCTGGTGTCCGGTGGATTTACACCAATAGTTGCGAGATTAGCAAAATCCCTCGACATTGCCTATTTCTCTGCCAATCAACTTGAAGTTAAAGACGATCATCTAACAGGAAAATTAGTTGGACAAATTATTAGTCCCGAGGTTAAAAAAGAGACTCTGGAACAATGGAGAAAGGAACTAAAACTTTCTAAAGAAAGAACGATTGCAATCGGTGATGGGGCTAATGACCTATTAATGTTGAAGTCAGCAGGACTGGGAATTGCTTTTTGTGCCAAAGAGGTACTCAAAAAAGAAATACCACATCATGTTGACAAGAGAGATTTTTTAGAAGTTCTACCTTTGATTGACTTTTTAGAATGAGGGAAAATATGAAGATTGTAATTGCACCAGATTCGTTTAAGGAAAGCTTGACCGCTGAAGAGGTAGCTGAATCTATTAAAAGAGGCTTCCAACAATCGATAGCAGATGTAGAATGTCTCCTCTGCCCTGTTGGTGATGGGGGAGAAGGTACTGTAGATGCTATCCGACATTCTCTTGACCTAGAAGAAAAATGGATTCAAGTTACAGGCCCTTTTGGCCAAAAAGAAGCCATACGCTATTTTCAAAAAGAACAACTGGCACTATTTGAAGTGGCTGACTTAGTTGGCCTTGGAAAAATTCCGATAGAGAAACGAAATCCACTTCAAATCCAGACTTGTGGTATTGGAGAGTTGATTCGTCATCTCATTGCTCAAGGGATTAAAGAAATCTATATCGGCGTTGGTGGCACGGCCAGTAATGATGGAGGAATTGGGATCGCTGCTGATTTAGGTTATCGATTTTATGATAGGGATGGAAATGTCTTGCCTGCATGCGGTCAATCCTTACTAAAATTAGCTTCAGTTTCAACAGAAAATCGCTATGAAATTCCAGAAGATGTTCAAATTCGTATTTTAGCAGATGTCGTGAGTCCCTTATGTGGTCATCAAGGTGCGACTTACACTTTTGGCAAACAAAAAGGTTTACAACCTACTATGTTTGCAGTCGTAGATCAGGCAATACAAGATTTTTATGAAAAATTCTCACCTGTAACATTGGAAATTAAAGGAGCAGGAGCTGGTGGAGGCATTGCTGGCGGTTTGTGTGCCTTTGCTCAGGCAAATATCGTGTCTGGAATTGATACCTGCTTGAACTTGATCAACTTTGATAAGAAAGTTTTACATGCTGACTTGGTTATTGTTGGAGAAGGAAAGCTAGATCGTCAAAGTTTAGCAGGTAAAGCACCTATAGGTGTTGCAAAAAGAACCCCTGTAGGAGTTCCTGTCATTGCTATTTGTGGTAGTCTTGCTGAAGATTTACCTCCCTTACCATTTGAGAATATCCAAGCGGCTTTTTCAATTTTGGAGAAAAGTGAACCTTTAGAAGAGAGTTTGAAAAATGCCAGCCTCTATTTGGAGCGCACGGCAGCCAATATCGGGCACTTATTAACTATGCGCAAGATTTAGCCAAACCATTTTTTCCATAAGGATATTTTGGATGGTTCTTCCTTTTTAACTTCCCAAAGTTTTGCAAAAGCAAGTCGAAGATCCTTTTCTTCTACTTGCACTGGTGCATTGGTATGGATAACCAAACCGAAAGGAGAAGAAGTGTGCTCTTCAGACACTATGGTAGCTTGACTATTGGTTTCTTTTGCTTTTTTTAAGTAGAAAACTTGCTTGTCAAATTCGATAGTTGGTGAAATCTTCACAAATAGTGGCTCAGCCTTTTCTTGAAGTTTTTCTAAGATAGATATAAATCCTTTTTCTAGCTGAGGGCTATTTGCTGTGTCAATATCTGCATATCCAAGAACTCTTTCCTCAAAGGTACCAAGATAGCGTCTTTGCTCATCCGGATTTAATTTTGGCCCACCATGAGCTTTTTCAAGTAATTGTTTTGATAAATCTGTCATGAAAATAGTATATCATAAAAGTTAGAATAAAACAGACAAAAGAAAGTGATTACTTTATAAAGTTAAGGAAAAGTTGCACAAAGATAACGATTTTTCTTGAAAAAGGAGGGTTTTTAAGGTATTATAGAGGTGTAAAAAATTTAACTCATAAGGAGAGTAAAAAATGTCAATTATTACTGATGTTTACGCTCGCGAAGTCCTAGACTCACGCGGTAACCCAACACTTGAAGTAGAAGTTTACACTGAATCAGGTGCTTTCGGACGTGGTATGGTTCCATCAGGAGCTTCTACTGGTGAACACGAAGCAGTTGAACTTCGCGACGGTGACAAATCTCGTTACGGTGGTCTTGGTACACAAAAAGCTGTTGACAATGTAAACAACATCATTGCTGAAGCTATCATCGGCTACGATGTACGTGACCAACAAGCTATCGACCGTGCTATGATCGCACTTGACGGTACTCCTAACAAAGGTAAATTGGGTGCGAACGCAATCCTTGGTGTATCTATCGCTGTAGCTCGTGCTGCTGCTGACTACCTTGAAATCCCACTTTACAGCTACCTAGGTGGATTCAACACTAAAGTTCTTCCAACTCCAATGATGAACATCGTCAACGGTGGTTCTCACTCTGACGCTCCAATCGCTTTCCAAGAATTCATGATCGTACCTGCTGGTGCGCCATCATTCAAAGAAGCTCTTCGTTGGGGTGCTGAAATCTTCCATGCTCTTAAGAAAATCCTTAAATCTCGTGGTTTGGAAACAGCCGTAGGTGACGAAGGTGGATTCGCTCCTCGTTTTGAAGGAACTGAAGACGGAGTTGAAACTATCCTTGCTGCTATCGAAGCTGCTGGATATGTTCCTGGTAAAGACGTATTTATCGGATTTGACTGTGCTTCATCAGAATTCTACGATAAAGAACGTAAAGTTTACGACTACACTAAATTCGAAGGTGAAGGAGCAGCTGTACGTACTGCTGCAGAACAAATCGATTACCTTGAAGAATTGGTAAACAAATACCCAATCATCACTATCGAAGATGGTATGGATGAAAATGACTGGGACGGTTGGAAAGCTCTTACTGAACGTCTTGGTGGTAAAGTTCAATTGGTTGGTGACGACTTCTTCGTAACAAACACTTCTTACCTTGAAAAAGGTATTGCAGAAGGCGCTGCTAACTCAATCCTTATCAAAGTTAACCAAATCGGTACTCTTACTGAAACATTCGACGCTATCGAAATGGCGAAAGAAGCTGGTTACACTGCCGTTGTATCACACCGTTCAGGTGAAACTGAAGATTCAACAATCGCTGACATCGCAGTTGCTACTAATGCAGGACAAATCAAGACTGGTTCACTTTCACGTACAGACCGTATCGCTAAATACAACCAATTGCTTCGCATCGAAGACCAACTTGGTGAAGTAGCAGAATACCGTGGATTGAAATCATTCTACAACCTTAAAAAATAAAATAGTTCAGTGAACGATTTTATCCCGAACCTTGAAATTCAAAAGTTCGGTCGTTGATTCAACAACGTTTTTAGCCCCTCGGATTTTATCCGAAGGGCTATTTTTGTATTTATTTAGGAGGCAAAAAAGGGGCAAAACTTTTTAAAAAATCTTTTTCATAACTTTATCCAGTACATTGATTACTTCATCTTTCATGTTCTTTGTGACGTGGGTGTAGATGGAAGTGGTGACTTCAGAGTCAGAATGATCAACCCTGTCCGTGATTGTCTTTAAAGGAATTTTATTTTCTGATAAAATATTGGCCATCGCAGGCAGCATGCTTTTATAGGTGCTCAATTTGATTTATTTTTGTGGAATCCTCTTATTTTGAGATGAATACCAATTATAAGTGATTTGCATATCCAGGATATTACAAAGAAAGGCAAGCTAGTAGCCACATAAATTTTATTTCATATTCTTTAAAGCTGTTTACTCTGTTAGCAATTGTATTTGAATTGAATCCCTTTTTATTTTTTTACATAATTTATTTTATGTAAGTTATAAGCTATCCAGAGCATTCTTTTGTTCATCATTTACGATATGGGTATAGAGGTCAGTGACTTGTGTACTGGCGTGACCTAGCTGGTGACTAACCAAAACTTGCGATTTAGTAGCATCATAGAGCCTAGTTGCTAGAGTATGGCGCAGTTTGTGGGGGGTTACACGAACTTTGAAGTCTTCAGAATATTTAGCAACCATTTTTTCAACGCTGGAAGCGTCAATACGATTGGGAACACCTCTGTAGAGAGTCAAAAAGAGGGCTGTATCTGTTTTTTCCGTCTTATAGCGTTGATTCCGAATGGCTAGATAATTCTCTAGATAAGGCTTAGCAAAGGCAGCGACATTGACCGAGTCACGTTTGCCACCTTTTCGAGTGACATCAATAACCATCATCTTGAGATTGAGATCTCTTAGATCCAGATTAACAGCTTCAGATAAGCGAACACCCGATGCCAAGAGAAGGGCAATAATGGCCAAATCACGTTCTTTATTTTTATTAAATGATGAAAGAGCTCGATTTGAGAGCTGTTGTGGGTAATCTTGGTCTATATAAGTCAGAAACCCTTCTGTTTCATCACCTAGAAAGAGCTTTTGTTTGATGTTTTTAGCTCTAGCAGCAAGGGTCTCTTTCTTTTTCTTGGTTGAAACTTTCTTCATTACATTACGATAGAAATAAGGTTCGCCCTGGTCGTTTTCAACCTCCTCAGTCAGATACTTGTAAAGACTAGAAAGTGCTGACAAAGTCCGATTGATGGTTGTCTGAGAAACTCCTTGCTTGGTTGTATTAGCATTCAGCAAAGGACGTTCACGTAAGTAAAGGATAAAAGATTCCATGTCTTTCTTAGACATATTTTCCAAGACAGATAAAGGAATATCAGACATTTTATCAGCGTTTGAAATGCCAGACTCCAAAACCCAGCTAAAAAATCGATCGTATTCCTTGAGGTATTCGTACAAGGTTGTAAAACTGTAAGGAACAGCAAGCTTAGATTGGTAGTATTCTAAAACATACCAGGGCATGATTTGTTTTAGTTTGTCGATTCGTTCCAGTAAAATCTCACGTTTCATGTATTTTCTCCCTAAATAAGTCTACTAGTAGTATATCATAGACTTATTTATTTTTCAAGAAAATTATAGTTTTTCGGAAAGATGTTATAGAGTTTTTTTTTAAGTGATAAAAAGACTTAGACCTACAAGCAAAACAGATCATAACTAAAAAATTTTTTTGTACAAAAATAGCTAAAAATGTACGTTATCAAAGTGAAAACTGGAAATTTTAAAGTCATTCAATAACCATTAAAGTGGTTTAAAATAAAACTTTAATCAAAGAATTTATTATTGTTAACTACTCTTTTAAAACTTCTTCGATAATCTGTTTAACGTTTTTATTGCTTAACTGAGTATGAAATGTTACCGTATATCCATCAATGGTAAGTTGCTTAAAGAAAGCTTCTGCACATTTTATTTTTGCATCTTCTATTCCACGGAGTGTAGATTTTTTTCTACAGACTTCGTCTCTACTACAATATTCAGTATCCCAATTAGAAATGTCAATATTCACATTTTTATCCATACAGACAAATTTAATTAATCTTAAAAAATTTTTATCATTTATCACAGAAAGAAAATTATCATAACAGTTAATTACTTCCTTGTTATCAGAAAAAATAATCGGTATTTTACCGAGAGACCTATTTAATTCATTCCCCTCACCCAAATAGCTTTCTTTTAACATATATCTATTAGCAAAGAGTTCTATCACAAAATCTCTTTTCATTTTTTTAACTAAGGTTTTTCTTTGATAATATTCTGAAATGAACACTCCAATGATCCCTGATGTAATTATGGAAGTGATTATAGTATTAATAAAATCCGTGTTAACAACAATATCCATTTTCAAATACCTTTCCTTATTTAACTAATAGTGCTAATTTACTGTTTTTCTAACAGGTTATTCTGAAAAAACTCAAAGTTATTTAGAATACACAAAAGCACATTAAATAACTTTAAAAAATCTTTCTCAAAGAGTGGATGTTCCCATCTTCCATGATTAATCATATTCCTATTAGGTTCTTCTAGTGTAAAGTTGTCAGTATCATCAAAAAATCTAAATAACCAATGAAATAGACTGATATCAGAAAACGTCTTATTAACAATTTGACTATTTAATAAGTCGACAGATCTGTATCCCACAGGTATTCTTTTTTTATTTGAAAATTGTTCTGAAAATCTGTTTAATGCACCATCAATAGTTATAGTAGCAAGCGTATAAGCAGCGTAATAATTTTGGCTTCTATAACTTTCGATTATAGAATCTATCAAGGGTTCTGAGTAATATGTTGAATCTTTTAACTCTTGTATAAGCTCCTTATCTTCAAGATCTTCTTTTAATAGAGTTTGCCACTCCTTTATCAATACTTCAAAATCTATAGTGCAGATTGTTCGATAGTCATCACTATAGCTATGGTAGATTACCCAACCTTCTTCAGCAAGTTTTTCAATATTTAAAGTAATTGCTTCTGCTTCTGTTTCAGAATAAGGTTCATGGTATTTCTTTAAAAATTCTTTTAAACTTTCAGTAAAATTAAGAGCAGATTTATCAAGAATATTATGAATAGGCTCAAGTATTCGTGCAATATTATCTATTTGAGTTTTTAAAAGAATTGAACTAAATGCTGCTTCTGTATCAGATAGAATTTTAAGATATGTTTGATTATTTAGAATAGACGTGGCTGAGTTTATTTCTGTTAGAAACGGTTTAGTTGTTTCAGCTATTTGTTTAGAAAAATTAAAACTGGATAACGCAGCCTCAGCAGCTTTATTTGCTTGTAGCATACTATTTTGAACCTCAATCAACCTTGAATGATTAAGTGTCTCATGAAAAACTCTTAGGGCTTCTGTAAGGTTATTGTTTTGAACTGGGACTTTATCAATAGTCAATTTATCTTTTTGAACTTCACTATGATTGTTTTCCATAGGGTTATTTCTTTCTATATGTTATGTTTTAATTATACCACTAAGTATTCAACATTTACGAGTTTTGTAATGATTAAAAAAGAAATATTTTCATAAAAATGTACAATTGAACGTATTAATATTTTTTACCAAAATGTACTTTATAAATGATACTTATTGAACGCTTCTAAATAAAAAAATGTACTTTATCTTGCCTTAAAATAAAGTACATTTCGATTATAAAGTACATTTTTTTGAGAGTGTACATTACGTCTTAAACCCAGTTGTATCAAGGGTTTATCTAGTGTCTAGTTAAAAGTACAAAAATTTCCAGTTTTCAGATCTAAATCTTTGGAGTTATTATTGTGAATCATTATTTAGTGCTTTTTCTAGTTTCCAAATACTAAACCAGAATGAAATAGTCAACAGAATAAGGAAAATGATAAAGAACTCACCCACTAAACTTCTGTTCATTCTACATAACTGAAGAGCTATATAAGGAGCTATGAGATACAAAATACATTGTATAATTGCTATCATTTTCTTTTTCTTTTTCATGATTTTAATCTTACTGTTGTGAAATGTTTTATCAGTAAAAAAGAGGGGCAACCCCCTCTTAAAATCTTATTTGACTGCTTCTTTCAAAGCGTCTACCTTGTCCAAACGTTCCCATGGAAGGTCAATATCTGTACGTCCCATGTGTCCATAAGCTGCTGTTTGACGGTAAATTGGGCGCTTGAGGTCCAGCATTTGGATAATTCCTGCAGGGCGAAGGTCAAAGATTTGACGAGCTGCTTTTTCAAGCTTACTTTCAGCTACTCTTCCTGTACCAAAGGTATCGATACGGACAGAAACAGGCTGGGCAACACCGATAGCGTAAGCCAATTGTACTTCCGCCTTCTTAGCAAGACCCGCTGCAACAATATTCTTGGCAATATAACGAGCTGCATAAGAGGCAGAACGGTCCACCTTAGTCGCATCTTTACCAGAGAAAGCACCACCACCGTGACGAGAGTAGCCACCATAAGTATCTACGATAATCTTACGACCAGTCAAGCCTGAGTCCCCTTGAGGCCCACCGATTACAAAACGACCTGTCGGATTGATGAAGAATTTTGTTTGCGCATCCAAGTAAGAGGCTGGAATAACCTCTTTGATAACCTTGTTAATGACATCATTGTGAATTTGTTCGTTGCTGACTTCTGGATCGTGCTGAGTTGAAATAACGACTGTGTCCACACGTACTGGACGGTCATTTTTATCATACTCAACTGTAACTTGTGATTTAGCATCTGGGCGAAGATAGCTGATTTCCCCAGACTTGCGAAGTTCTGCCAGACGACGAACCAACTTGTGGCTGAGTGAAATTGGCAATGGCATGAGCTCTTCTGTTTCATCCACAGCAAATCCAAACATAAGACCTTGGTCACCAGCACCAATCAAGTCAAGTGGGTCTTGATCAGCATTTCCACGGACCTCCAAGGCTTCGTTAACACCTTGGGCGATATCCGGTGACTGCTCAACAAGTGACGGATGGACTCCCACCGTCTCAGCAGAAAATCCATACTCGGTATTGGTATAGCCAATCTCTGCAATGGTATCACGAACCACACGGTTAATATCTACATAGGCATTTGTAGATATTTCACCAAAAACGTGGACAGATCCAGTATATACAGCTGTCTCAGCAGCAACGTGCGCCTCTGGATCCTCTGCTAAAATAGCATCCAAAATCGCATCTGAAATTTGGTCTGCAATCTTATCTGGATGTCCCTCAGATACAGATTCAGACGTGAATAATTTACGTTCTGACATAAAAATGTCCCCCCTTAAAAATAGTGTTATAGAGTTACAAAGTACTGATGGGTATTTTCATTTTCTAAGTGTTACTAGCTTCAGAAATAAAAACGATACTTTTTTATTTCTGAAGCTAGTAAGGCGCATAGGGTGACCGCCTTATAGCGGCAACCGTAGAATGACGAGCGACTACTTTGGAGCCGTCATTCTTTGCGAGTTACAAAGTACTGGTAGGAAAACTCCTTAGTAATGAATACCTACCATCTTATCGGGACTATATAACTTTATCATTATACCATTTTTAAGCGCAATTTGCAGTCTATATACTCAATAAAAATCAAAGAACAGCTTTTTGATTGTAGATAAAACTGACCAAATTAGTAACATATACCTAATACAAGATGACGCTAACTTGTTTTGAAGAGTATTAATGTACTGTTTCCATTTCTACTAATCTATTTTTAATAGGTGTTTAACAACCTTAATATTATGCGTACTATTATTTTCAAACTATTGTGTCCTGAACAATAGTTTGAAAATGAAAAGGGACTTTATTCTTTTTGTAACCTTACTGTAATAATTATCCGATAAAAAAATGATAAAATAGGTATGTACAGTTAAGGAGAGAATAATGCCTGTAAGAAAATTACAATCCTATGAGGTGGACTATCAAGAAGAATTAAATCATCAGATTCCTCGCTATCAAGATTATACACCTGAAGCACAATCTGATGCCAATCTCAAGGAAATCCTATTTTTTGTTAATATTGCTGTTTTTTGTATCTGTATTGCTATCTTTAGTTTTATCTTTTTAGCATTAAAATTATCAACTGCTCTTGCATTTGTCGCAGCAATCGGATTTAGCTTACTTGTTTTAAAAGTCCAACGCTCTATTATCAAACGAAAATTTAGAAAATAAATCATACCCCATGTCTAATCAAGTTGATTTTTAAAAAATTAAGGAAAACAGAGGATTTAAGATGAAAAATGTGTTATTCATCTTAAATCCTCTGTTTTTTGACCAGCTTGCCAAAATAATTATCTACTTAATTGAATAACGTGTAACCTTTTCTAATAAACGTTCTCCAAACATCCTAAACTGTAAAATCAATTAGTCTCGTTCCTTTTACCATTTTATTTTCTAAAATATGCTATAATAATACCAAAAGATAAAGAAGGAAGACCTATGATTAAACTATTAGCCTTGGATATGGACGGAACCCTCCTCAATGAAGCCAAGGAAATCCCACAAGCTCACATTACTGCTATTCACCAAGCCATTGAAAAAGGTGTCAAACTGGTTCTCTGTACAGGTCGCCCGCTTTTCGGTGTCCTCCCCTACTATAAAAAATTGGGGCTTGACCTCCAGAACGAATATATTATTGTTAACAACGGTTGTTCAACTCACCAGACCAGTGATTGGAGTCTAGTTGACTGGAAA
>ERZ1023464.95-NODE-95-length-14148-cov-4.907614_pt1 | contig 14148 bp, 13 predicted proteins | sample MGYA00380529_ERZ1023464 | MGnify/ENA primary metagenome ERZ1023464 (study PRJEB33173, sample SAMEA4830324) | metagenome | study: EMG produced TPA metagenomics assembly of the PRJEB25223 data set... | reverse complement strand
AAGCTACAGCCCGTCGTGCAAATGCCCACGATGTTGATTCAGAAGAGGATTTGCTTGCCAAATACAGTCAGCAGTTAAAGGTTAAAAAAATCATGCCAGCTGCCTTCGCAGAACTTCAAGGAGATTACCTTTATATGCTGACAACTCCTAGTCGACAAGAAATGGATCAGATGATTGCAGATTTCGGACAACGTCAGGCTTAAGAGACTCTCGGATTAAGGAAATTCACTCCCTTAATCCTTTTGTTTTTTATGAGAAACACAGCGGATTGAAACAAGAGTAGGACAAAAGAGCCTCGTAAAAGGTATTACAACTTGGTAATACCTTTTTGATATGAGCCCAGGTTTTCTCAATAAGATTGTACTCAGGTGAGTGGGGAGGAATAAGAAATAAAGCTACTTTTTCTGGGGCTTGTTCATAGTAGGTGTGATTCTTTTTTTTTTGAGTGTAGCCCATAGCTTTGAGAGCATAGTGGATAGTATAGCAGATTGAAATAAGATGTGAACAAAGTGATTGAGAAAGTCAATTTTTTCTAGAAATGTTTTAGCAACTGTAATGTGCTATTCTAGATTCAATATGCTATAGTTGGATGACAGCCAAATTCAGAAGCTATTCCAGTCAAATAAGCGTCTGGATTGTCAGTAAGATAGTTTTTAAGTCTATCTCTATCAACTTTTCTTGGTTTTGTTCCTTTTACTTGATGGTTTAGATCACCTATTTTCTCTTTTAGATAATGGTATTACGTGAGATTTGGAAAACGTGTGATGCTTCTGTTATATTATTTGTTCGCTTACAATAGGCAAGAACTTTTTTTACGTAAATCTATTGAATATGGCATAGGATGACTGCACCACATTGTGTACTACCTTTAGTTCATTTTGTCATATCTCTGTCGAAACAGGTTACTAATATTAATGTACGGGCTCTATGTATGTCAAAAATAAGTTCAGTTATTGAATAGGTCGCACCAAACGAGATAGAAGAATAATTTGAGTTCTTTATGCAATCTCTATATAGGATTTATTACTATTGATACCTTAGGTTCTTTTTATTGAAGAAATTTTCTGAAAATTACAAAATATACTTGCTATTTTAGAAAAATAGTGTAGAATAAAAGAAATAAGTTTTTAGAATAAGGAGTGGAATATGACAGTAACGATTGATTGGGAGAACCTTGGTTTCTCCTATATGAAATTACCTTATCGCTATATTGCTCATTTTAAAAATGGACAATGGAATCAAGGAGAACTTACAGAAGATGCAACTTTGCATATTTCAGAGTCTTCTCCAAGTCTTCACTATGGCCAACAAGCCTTTGAAGGTTTGAAAGCTTACCGTACTAAGGATGGTAGTGTTCAACTTTTCCGTCCTGACGAAAATGCTAAACGCTTGCAACGTACATGTGACCGTCTCTTGATGCCACAAGTTCCGACAGACATGTTTGTAGAAGCTTGTAAGGCAGTTGTCCGCGCGAATGAAGAATACGTACCACCATATGGAACAGGTGGAACCCTTTATCTTCGTCCACTTTTGATTGGTGTTGGAGATATTATCGGGGTTAAACCAGCAGAAGAGTATATTTTCACCATCTTTGCTATGCCAGTTGGAAATTACTTTAAGGGTGGTTTGGTTCCAACCAACTTCTTGATTCAGGATGAATACGACCGTGCCGCTCCAAATGGTACAGGTGCGGCTAAGGTTGGTGGGAACTATGCTGCCAGTCTCTTGCCAGGGAAATTGGCGAAATCACGTCATTTCTCAGATGTTATCTACCTAGACCCTTCAACTCATACAAAGATTGAAGAAGTCGGTTCAGCTACCTTCTTTGGAATTACAGCTGACAATGAGTTTGTAACACCATTGAGTCCATCTATCTTGCCATCTATTACTAAGTATTCTTTGCTTTATTTGGCAGAACACCGCTTGGGCTTGACTCCTATTGAGGGAGATGTTCCAATTGATAACCTTGACCGTTTTGTAGAGGCAGGTGCCTGTGGTACAGCAGCAGTTATTTCGCCAATTGGTGGAATTCAGCACGGTGATGATTTCCATGTATTCTATAGTGAAACAGAAGTTGGCCCTGTGACTCGTAAACTCTATGATGAATTGACAGGTATTCAGTTTGGTGATATTGAAGCGCCAGAAGGTTGGATTGTAAAAGTAGATTAAAACAAACAAAAGGAGATTTTTGATGAAATCGAAAAAGTGGCTCTTAACAGCAGGAGTGGTCCTGAGCACAACAGCTCTTTTAGTGGCTTGTGGAAAAGCTGATAAAGAAGCAGATGCACCGACAACATTTTCATATGTCTATGCAGTAGATCCAGCATCTTTGGACTATAGTATAGCGACTCGTACATCTACAACAGATGTCATCGGGAACGTGGTTGATGGCTTGATGGAAAACGACCAGTACGGAAATGTTATTCCTTCCTTGGCTGAGGATTGGTCTGTGTCAAAAGATGGTTTGACTTATACCTACAAACTTCGTAAAGGGGTTAAATGGTACACTTCTGAGGGTGAAGAATATGCAGAAGTAACAGCCCATGACTTTGTAACAGGATTGAAACACGTAGCTGACGGTAAGTCAGACGGTGTCTCTCTCATCCAAAATTCAATCAAGGGTTTGGATGCCTACATGACTGGTGAGACGAACGATTTCTCTACAGTTGGTGTTAAGGCCTTGGACGATTATACAGTTGAATATACCCTAAACAAACCAGAAAGTTTCTGGAACTCTAAAGTTACAACAGCTACGATGTTGCCTGTAAATGAAGAGTTTTTGAAGGCATCAGGTAAAGATTATGGAGCAGTTACTCCAGCAGGGATTCTTTACAATGGTCCTTATATCTTGAAGACCTTGACTTCTAAATCGTTAATCGAATACGAGAAAAATCCAAACTATTGGGATAAAGAAAAGGTAAAAATTGAGAAGATTAAATTGACTTACTACGATGGTTCTGATCAGGAATCGTTGATCCGTAGTTTCTCTTCTGGTGCCTATACGACAGCTCGTCTCTTCCCAAGTAGCTCAAACTTTGCTTCAACATTGGAACAATACGGAGATAAAATCACTTATAGCCCACAGGACTCAAGTAGCTATTACTTCACCTTTAACGTAAATCGTCAATCATATAATAAAACTGCGAAAACAAGTGAGGAACAAAAGACTTCTACAAAAGAAGCTATGCTTAATAAGGACTTCCGTCAGGCTATTAACTTTGCCTTCAACCGCCATTCTTATGCTGCCCAGCTAAATGGTGAAGACGGTGCGGATAAGATTATTCGTAACAGCCTCGTTCCTGACAACTTTGTGCAAGCAGGTGGTAAGAACTTTGGTCAAATTGCTCAAGCAGAGTTGGTGAACTATGGTGACCAATGGAAAGGTGTTGAGCTAGTTGACGGTAAGGATTCTATCTACAACCCTGACAAGGCTAAAGCAGCATTTGAAAAAGCTAAGAAAGACTTGGAATCTAAAGGGGTAACTTTCCCAATTCACTTGGATGTCCCAGTTGAACAAACAGATACTATCGCAGTTCAACAAAGTAACTCTTTCAAACAGTCTATCGAATCAACTCTTGGTGCTGAAAATGTTGTTATCGACGTTCTTCAAATGACAGATAATGAAAAGGAAACAATCACTTCTCAAGCGCGTGTTCCTTCTCAAAAAGACTATGATTTGAACAGTACAGGATGGGCTCCAAGTTATCAAGACCCAGCATCTTACTTGAATATCATGGATCCTAAATCAGGTTCTGCTATGAAACACCTTGGTATTACTAAAGGGAAAGATAAAGATGTTGTAGCTAAACTTGGTTTGGACCAATATAAGAAATTATTGGACGATGCGGATTCAGAAACTACGAATCTTGAAGAGCGCTATGAAAAATATGCCAAGGCTCAAGCTTGGTTGACAGATAGTTCATTATTGATGCCGACAGCCTCATCTGGTGGTTCTCCAGTTGTAAGTAATGTCGTGCCATTCTCAAAACCATACTCACAAGTTGGTATTAAAGGTGACCCATATATCTTTAAAGGAATGAAATTGCAAAAAGATATCGTTACAACAAAAGAATATGAAGAAGCACTGAAAAAATGGCAAAAAGAAAAATTGGAATCAAACGGTAAGTACCAAAAAGAACTAGAAAAACACATTAAATAAAGCAGAAAACTCTATATCAGACAAGCCTGATATAGAGTTTTTTCTTGCTAGTTTTAGGATTTTCTTGTAAAATAGAAAAAGTGAAGAGAGGTATGAAATGAGTAAGAAAGATAAAAAAATTGAAATTCAAGTAGCAGATGCCAAAGTTAATGTTGGTAAAGACAGTTTTGAAGGTTATACGTTGACCATTGGTAAAAAAGTTATCGGAGAAATTGCCGAATTAGACGGACAATTTGCCATCATAAAGAATGGGAATGTCGATAGTTTTTATAAAAAATTGGAAAAAGCTGTGGAAATTTTGATTGAAAATTATAATTTAGCAAAATAAGTCTTGTTTTTTTGAAATTTTCATGATATAATAATCCATGTTGATTGTAGGAGAGATAGCGAAGAGGCTAAACGCGGCGGACTGTAAATCCGCTCCTTCGGGTTCGGGGGTTCGAATCCCTCCCCTTCCATTTTACGGGCATAGTTTAAAGGTAGAACTAAGGTCTCCAAAACCTTCAGTGTGGGTTCAATTCCTACTGCCCGTGTTAATAGAATTATGGCGGGTGTGGTGAAGTGGTTAACACACCAGATTGTGGCTCTGGCATGCGTGGGTTCGATCCCCATCACTCGCCTATTTTATATTATTGGGGTATAGCCAAGCGGTAAGGCAAGGGACTTTGACTCCCTCATGCGTTGGTTCGAATCCAGCTACCCCAGTTCTTAGGTAATAATCAAGATAAAAAGCAAAATATCTTAGGGTATTTTATTTTTATAATTGAAAGACGTGAACGATATGAACATGTCCTTGCGGGTGCTTAGGAAAAAAATTATAAGTATGTCAAGTTTAAGAAAAACTTGATTGTTGGAGGATTTTTTAGATGAACGAATTTGAAGATTTGCTAAATAGCGTTAGCCAAGTTGAGACTGGTGATGTTGTTAGTGCTGAAGTATTGACAGTTGATGCGACTCAAGCTAACGTTGCAATCTCTGGAACTGGTGTTGAAGGTGTCTTGACTCTTCGCGAATTGACAAACGATCGCGATGCAGATATCAATGACTTTGTTAAAGTAGGAGAAGTATTGGATGTTCTTGTACTTCGTCAAGTAGTTGGTAAAGATACTGATACAGTTACATACCTTGTATCTAAAAAACGCCTTGAAGCTCGCAAAGCATGGGACAAACTTGTTGGTCGCGAAGAAGAAGTTGTTACTGTTAAAGGAACTCGTGCCGTTAAAGGTGGACTTTCAGTAGAATTTGAAGGTGTTCGTGGATTTATCCCAGCTTCAATGTTGGATACTCGTTTCGTACGTAACACTGAGCGTTTTGTAGGTCAAGAATTTGACGCTAAAATCAAAGAAGTTGACGCTAAAGAAAACCGCTTCATCCTTTCACGTCGTGAAGTTGTTGAAGCAGCTACAGCAGCAGCTCGCGCTGAAGTATTCGGTAAATTGGCTGTTGGTGATGTAGTAACTGGTAAAGTTGCACGTATCACAAGCTTCGGTGCTTTCATCGACCTTGGTGGTGTTGACGGATTGGTTCACTTAACTGAATTGTCACATGAACGTAACGTTTCACCAAAATCAGTTGTGACTGTTGGTGAAGAAATTGAAGTGAAAATCCTTGATCTTAACGAAGAAGAAGGACGCGTATCACTTTCACTTAAAGCAACAACACCTGGACCATGGGATGGCGTTGAACAAAAATTGGCTAAAGGTGATGTAGTAGAAGGAACAGTTAAACGTTTGACTGACTTCGGTGCATTTGTTGAAGTATTGCCAGGTATCGATGGACTTGTTCACGTATCACAAATTTCACACAAACGTATTGAAAATCCAAAAGAAGCTCTTAAAGTTGGTCAAGAAGTTCAAGTTAAAGTTCTTGAAGTTAACGCAGATGCAGAGCGCGTATCACTTTCTATCAAAGCTCTTGAAGAGCGTCCAGCTCAAGAAGAAGGACAAAAAGAAGAAAAACGTGCTCCACGTCCACGTCGTCCAAAACGTCAAGAAAAACGTGATTTCGAACTTCCAGAAACACAAACAGGATTCTCAATGGCTGACTTGTTCGGTGATATCGAACTTTAATCAAATTGAAAATTCACAAAATCCTTTGTTTTCTAAACAAGGGATTTTTCTTTTGTCTGTAAGCCTTTTTTGATATAATAGTTCTATGTTAGAATCAGAAAAACAATCATGTTATCAAATGTTAAATGAAGAGCTCTCTTTTTTATTGGAAGGTGAAACCAATGTTTTGGCTAATCTTTCCAACGCCAGTGCTCTTCTAAAATCACGCTTTCCTAATACCGTATTCGCAGGCTTTTATCTGTTCGATGGAAAGGAATTGGTTTTAGGTCCCTTCCAAGGAGGTGTTTCCTGCATCCGTATTGCACTGGGAAAAGGTGTTTGTGGGGAGGCGGCTCATTTTCAGGCAACTGTTCTGGTTGGTGATGTAAGGACTTATCCCAACTATATTTCTTGTGATAGTCGAGCTAAAAGTGAAATTGTTGTGCCAATGATGAAGAATGGTCAATTGCTCGGGGTTCTGGATCTGGATTCTTCAGAGATTGATGATTATGATGCTATGGATCGAGATTATTTGGAACAATTTGTCGCTATTTTGCTTGAAAAGACAGAATGGGACTTTACAATGTTTGGGGAGAAAGCCTAATGTATCAAGCACTTTATCGAAAATATAGAAGTCAAAACTTCTCCCAGTTGGTTGGTCAAGAAGTTGTAGCTAAGACTCTTAAACAGGCAGTGGAGCAAGAGAAAATAAGTCATGCCTATCTTTTTTCTGGTCCTCGTGGAACGGGAAAGACCAGTGTGGCTAAGATTTTTGCCAAAGCTATGAACTGTCCAAATCAAGTGGGTGGTGAACCATGTAATAACTGTTATATTTGTCAGGCAGTGACGGATGGTAGTTTAGAAGATGTCATTGAAATGGATGCTGCCTCTAATAATGGAGTCGATGAAATCCGTGAAATCCGTGATAAATCTACCTACGCCCCTAGTCTTGCCCGTTATAAGGTTTATATCATAGATGAGGTTCACATGCTGTCTACAGGGGCTTTTAATGCTCTTCTCAAGACGCTGGAAGAGCCAACACAGAATGTGGTCTTTATTTTAGCTACTACTGAATTGCACAAGATACCTGCGACTATTCTATCCCGTGTGCAACGTTTCGAGTTTAAATCAATTAAGACACAGGATATTAAGGAACATATTCACTATATTTTAGAAAAAGAAAATATCAGTTCTGAACCAGAGGCTGTGGAAATCATTGCTAGACGGGCTGAAGGTGGGATGCGGGATGCCTTGTCTATTTTGGATCAAGCCCTGAGTTTGACACAGGGAAACGAGCTGACGACTGCCATCTCTGAAGAAATTACTGGCACCATTAGCCTATCAGCCTTGGATGATTATGTGGCTGCCTTGTCTCAACAGGATGTTCCCAAGGCCCTTTCATGCTTAAATCTTCTCTTTGAAAATGGTAAGAGCATGACTCGTTTTGTGACCGACCTTTTGCACTATTTAAGAGACTTGTTAATTGTCCAAACAGGGGGAGAAAACACTCATCATAGTCCAGTCTTTGTAGAAAATTTGGCTCTTCCTCAGGAAAATCTGTTTGAAATGATTCGCTTAGCGACAGTCAGTTTAGCAGATATAAAGTCTAGTTTGCAGCCCAAGATTTATGCTGAGATGATGACCATTCGTTTAGCGGAGATTAAGCCTGAGCCAGCTCTTTCAGGGGGAGTTGAAAGTGAAATTTCTGCATTGAGACAGGAAGTTGCGCGTCTTAAGCAAGAACTCGCAAATGTAGGAACTATACCTAAGCCAACAAATCCAGCTCCTAGTCGTCCGGCAGCAGGCAAGACCGTCTATCGTGTGGATCGCAATAAAGTCCAATCTATCTTACAAGAGGCCGTTGAAAGTCCTGATTTAGCACGTCAAAACCTGATTCGATTACAGAATGCCTGGGGAGAGGTGATTGAAAGTCTTGGTGGGCCGGACAAGGCTCTGCTGGTTGGTTCTCAACCGGTTGCCGCCAATGAGCACCATGCTATTCTTGCTTTTGAGTCTAACTTCAATGCTGGTCAAACCATGAAACGGGACAATCTCAACACCATGTTTGGCAACATCCTCAGTCAGGCGGCAGGTTTTTCACCTGAGATTTTAGCTATTTCCATGGAGGAATGGAAAGAAGTTCGCGCAGCCTTTTCAGCCAAAGCCAAATCTACTCAAACTGAAAAAGAAGTAGAAGAAGAAAGTCTGATTCCAGAAGGATTTGAATTTTTGGCTGATAAAGTGAAGGTAGAGGAAGACTAAAGAAAGATTTCATGATACAATAAGTTTATGAATAGACAACAATTTATTATCATAGCGCTGTTTACAGCTGCTGAGACCTATTTTTTTAATGAAGCCTGGATGACTGGTCGCTATATTATGGCAGCCTTTTGGGCCATTTTGCTCTTTAGAAATTTCCGAGTTAGTTACTTGATGGGCAAGATTGTAGATGTCATTGACCAGCATTTAAAAGAAAAAGACTAGTCCTCAGCTTCTAGACAAAATCAAAGCCTTTTAGGCTTTTTTTTGTTATACTATAAAAGTATATTTATTGACCTTTTACCGTATTTTCTAGGGAAATCAAGTATGTTTCCAGTAAGCACTGTAAAGGTCTTGAAAAAGAAAGGAACTATCATGTCAGTATTAGAGATCAAAGATCTTCACGTCGAGATTGAAGGAAAAGAAATTTTAAAAGGGGTTAACCTGACCCTTAAAACAGGAGAAATTGCCGCTATCATGGGACCAAATGGTACTGGTAAATCAACTCTTTCAGCCGCTATCATGGGAAATCCAAACTATGAAGTAACCAAAGGTAAAGTTTTGTTTGATGGCGTAAACATCCTTGAGTTAGAAGTGGACGAGCGTGCGCGTATGGGACTTTTCCTTGCTATGCAATACCCATCAGAAATTCCTGGTATTACTAACGCTGAGTTTCTTCGTGCAGCCATGAATGCTGGTAAAGAAGATGATGAGAAGATTTCAGCTCGTGAGTTTATTACTAAGCTAGATGAAAAAATGGAATTGCTCAACATGAAAGAAGAAATGGCTGAGCGTTACCTCAACGAAGGTTTCTCTGGTGGTGAGAAAAAACGTAATGAGATTCTTCAACTTTTGATGTTGGAACCAACTTTTGCCCTTTTGGATGAGATTGACTCTGGTCTTGATATTGATGCCCTTAAAGTTGTGTCTAAAGGTGTGAATGCTATGCGTGGTGAAGGATTTGGTGCTATGATTATCACTCACTACCAACGTCTTTTGAACTACATCACACCTGATGTGGTACACGTCATGATGGAAGGTCGTGTTGTCCTTTCAGGTGGTCCAGAATTGGCTGCGCGTTTGGAACGTGAAGGATACGCAAAACTAGCTGAAGAACTTGGCTACGACTACAAGGAAGAATTGTAATTCCCTCGTATCTTTTAGGAGAAATAAATGACTAAAGAAAATATTAAACTTTTTTCAGAAATGCACGCTGAACCAAGCTGGTTGGCTGACCTCCGTCAAAAAGCTTTTGATAAGATTGAGAGTTTAGAGTTACCAGTTATTGAGCGTGTCAAATTCCACCGTTGGAATCTGGGTGATGGAACGATTACAGAAAGTGAGCCATTAGCAAATGTTCCAGATTTCACTGCACTAGATAACCACTTGAAATTGGTTCAAGTAGGTACTCAAACTGTTTTTGAGCAAATTCCAGTTGAGTTGGCTGAACAGGGTGTTGTCTTTACAGACTTCCATTCAGCCTTAGAAGAAATTCCAGAGCTTGTTGAGGAATTCTTCATGTCATCTGTCAAGTACGACGATGATAAATTAGCAGCCTACCATACAGCTTATTTCAACAGTGGTGCTGTTCTCTATATTCCTGATAACGTTGAAATTAAAGAGCCAATCGAAGGTATTTTCTACCAAGATAGTGATAGTGATGTGCCGTTTAACAAGCATATCCTCATTATCGTTGGTAAAAACTCTAAAATACGCTATCTTGAACGTCTAGAGTCACGTGGTGAGGGTAGTGCCAAAGCAACTGCCAATATCACAGTCGAAGTGATTGCACGTTCTGGTGCTCAAGTGAAGTTTGCGGCTATTGACCGTCTAGGTGAAAACGTCACGGCCTACATTAGCCGTCGTGGTAAATTGGGCAACGATGCAAGCATTGACTGGGCAATCGGTGTCATGAACGAAGGAAACGTCGTTGCGGACTTCGATAGCGACTTGATTGGTAATGGTAGCCATGCTGACCTGAAAGTCGTAGCTCTTTCAAGTGGTCGTCAGGTACAAGGGATTGATACTCGTGTGACTAACTATGGATGCAACTCAATCGGAAATATCCTCCAACATGGGGTTATTCTTGAGAAAGCAACTTTAACTTTCAATGGTATCGGCCACATTATAAAGGGTGCCAAGGGAGCAGATGCGCAACAAGAGAGCCGTGTTCTCATGCTTTCAGATCAAGCACGTTCAGATGCTAATCCAATCCTTTTGATTGATGAAAATGACGTTACTGCAGGACACGCGGCTTCTATCGGTCAGGTAGATCCAGAAGATATGTACTACCTCATGAGCCGTGGCTTGGATAAGGCAACTGCAGAACGTTTGGTTGTCCGTGGTTTCCTTGGATCCGTTAGCGTTGAGATTCCAGTCAAGGAAGTTCGTGATGAAATGATTGCAACTATCGAAGAAAAATTGTCAAAACGCTAAGGGGTAGCCTATGTTAGATGTAGAAGTGATTCGCAAGGATTTTCCAATTTTAGACCAGATTGTTAATGATGAACCATTGGTTTATTTGGACAATGCTGCGACGACACAAAAACCACTAGCAGTTCTGGAGACGATTAACCGCTACTATGAGAAGGACAATGCAAATGTCCACCGTGGTGTTCATACCTTGGCAGAGCGTGCGACAGCATCCTATGAAGCTGCTCGTGAAACTATTCGTAAGTTTATCAATGCAGGCTCAACAAAGGAAGTTCTCTTCACCAGAGGAACGACAACCAGTCTTAACTGGGTAGCATGCTTCGCTAAGGAAATCCTGACTGAGGGAGATCAAGTTTTGATTTCTGTCATGGAACACCATTCCAATATCATTCCATGGCAGGAAGCCTGTCGCAAGACTGGAGCAGAGCTGGTCTATGTTTATCTCAAGGACGGTGCCTTGGATATGGATGACTTGCGAGCTAAATTGACGGACAAGGTCAAGTTTGTTTCGCTAGCTCATGCCTCTAATGTTCTTGGAGTGGTCAATCCAATTAAGGAAATTACTCAAATGGCCCACCAAGTTGGAGCAATCATGGTAGTGGACGGTGCTCAATCTACACCTCATATGAAGATTGATGTTCAGGACTTGGATGTGGACTTCTTTGCCTTTTCAGGTCACAAGATGGCTGGTCCGACTGGTATCGGTGTTCTTTATGGTAAAGAGAAGTATCTGGAACAAATGTCACCTCTTGAATTTGGTGGGGAGATGATTGATTTCGTTTATGAGCAATCTGCTAGCTGGAAGGAGTTGCCTTGGAAATTCGAGGCTGGAACGCCAAATATGGCAGGTGCTATTGGACTTGCTGCGGCAGTGGATTACCTAGAAAATATTGGTATGGATGCGATTGAAGCACATGAGCAGGAATTGATTGCATACGTATTTCCAAAATTGCAGGCAATCGATGGACTGACCATTTATGGTTCGCAGAACTTGGCTCAACGTTCAGGTGTCATTGCCTTTAATTTAGGGAATCTTCATCCGCATGACCTTGCAACAGCACTTGATTATGAAGGAGTAGCTGTTCGTGCAGGTCATCATTGCGCTCAACCTTTGCTCCAATATTTGGAAGTTCCAGCAACAGCTCGTGCAAGTTTTTATATCTACAATACCAAGGCAGATTGCGACAAGTTGGTCGATGCCCTACAAAAGACAAAGGAGTTTTTCAATGGCACTTTCTAAACTAGATAGCCTTTATATGGCAGTGGTAGCGGACCATTCGAAAAATCCACATCATCAAGGGAAGTTGGATGATGCTGAACAAATCAGTCTCAACAATCCAACCTGTGGCGATGTCATCAACCTATCTGTCAAGTTTGATGCAGAGGACCGTTTGGAAGATATCGCTTTTCTAAACTCAGGTTGTACCATCTCGACTGCCTCTGCTAGTATGATGACAGATGCTGTTTTGGGTAAGACCAAGCAAGAAGTTTTAGAACTTGCGACCATTTTTTCTGAAATGGTTCAAGGGCAAAAAGATGACAGACAAGATAGTCTTGGTGATGCTGCTTTCTTGTCAGGTGTTGCCAAATTCCCTCAACGAATCAAGTGTGCAACTCTAGCTTGGAATGCACTTAAGAAAACAATTGAAAATCAAGAAAATAAGTAAGACAAATTTCTTTTGTCTTATGAATCAGTAGAAATGAAGAATGAAAGAAAGGATATTATGGCTGAAGAAAGAGTAGAACCAAAACCAATTGATCTTGGTGAATATAAATTTGGTTTCCATGATGATGTAGAGCCTGTCCTATCGACAGGAAAAGGATTGAACGAAGATGTCATTCGTGAACTATCAGCTGCAAAGGGAGAACCTGAGTGGATGTTAGAATTCCGTTTGAAGTCTTATGAAACCTTCAAAAAAATGCCCATGCAAACTTGGGGAGCAGACTTGTCAGAGATTGACTTTGATGACTTGATCTATTACCAAAAACCATCTGATAAGCCAGCCCGTTCATGGGATGAGGTTCCTGAAAAAATTAAAGAAACCTTTGAACGTATCGGGATTCCGGAAGCTGAGCGTGCTTATCTAGCTGGTGCCTCTGCCCAGTACGAGTCAGAAGTGGTTTACCACAATATGAAGGAAGAGTTCCAAAAATTGGGGATTATCTTTACAGATACAGATTCTGCCCTCAAGGAATACCCAGACTTGTTTAAACAATACTTTGCTAAGTTGGTACCGCCGACAGATAACAAGTTGGCTGCTCTCAACTCAGCAGTATGGTCTGGTGGAACCTTTATCTACGTACCAAAAGGGGTCAAGGTAGATATCCCACTTCAAACTTACTTCCGTATCAACAACGAAAATACTGGTCAGTTTGAACGTACCTTGATTATCGTTGATGAGGGAGCAAGTGTCCACTACGTAGAAGGATGTACAGCACCAACTTATTCAAGTAACAGCTTGCATGCGGCCATCGTAGAAATCTTTGCCTTGGATGGTGCTTATATGCGTTATACAACCATCCAAAACTGGTCTGATAACGTTTATAACTTGGTTACTAAGCGTGCTAAAGCCCAAAAAGATGCGACTGTTGAGTGGATTGATGGAAACTTGGGTGCCAAGACAACTATGAAATACCCATCTGTTTACCTTGATGGAGAAGGGGCGCGTGGAACCATGCTTTCGATTGCCTTTGCTAATGCAGGGCAACACCAAGATACGGGGGCTAAGATGATCCACAATGCTCCACATACTAGCTCATCTATCGTGTCTAAATCCATCGCTAAAGGTGGAGGAAAGGTTGACTACCGTGGACAAGTAACCTTTAACAAAAACTCTAAGAAATCTGTTTCTCACATTGAGTGTGATACTATTATCATGGATGACTTATCAGCATCAGATACTATTCCATTTAATGAAATTCATAACTCGCAAGTTGCTTTGGAGCACGAAGCCAAGGTATCTAAGATTTCTGAAGAACAACTCTATTATCTCATGAGCCGTGGTTTGTCAGAATCTGAAGCAACTGAGATGATTGTTATGGGATTTGTAGAACCATTTACAAAAGAGCTTCCAATGGAGTATGCTGTTGAGCTGAACCGCTTGATTAGCTATGAAATGGAAGGGTCAGTCGGATAAAATTTGATTTTAGATTTACTAAAAATCAAGGACTTTGAAGATGAACTTGTAACACAAAGAGAATGAGGAAAAATATTTTAAGAACAGAAAACGCAAGATAACAAGAGCCGAA
>ERZ1023464.91-NODE-91-length-14270-cov-4.401618_pt1 | contig 14270 bp, 10 predicted proteins | sample MGYA00380529_ERZ1023464 | MGnify/ENA primary metagenome ERZ1023464 (study PRJEB33173, sample SAMEA4830324) | metagenome | study: EMG produced TPA metagenomics assembly of the PRJEB25223 data set... | reverse complement strand
TTAACATTATCCATTTTTATATAATCCTCCATCACATATGATCATCTTAAATTATGGCATTAACTATGCTAATGTGCAATCTACACATTATTCATAAATAGTGCGTAGCGTTGATTTTGATAGCGTACATTGACATTTCTATTAAAAAAGTTGCTCATAACATCACTATTTAAAATATCTTTAATATTACCTTGTTTATAATTCTTACCTTGCTTCAGTAAAAAGCCTTTTTGTATATCTTGTGTAATCTCTTCAATAAAATGCGTCACGTATATAACAGCTAATTTAGGTTGTTGTTGGTACAATTTTTCGAGCGCTTGTAACAGATCTTCTCGTGCTATAAAATCTAAGCCAGATGCTGGTTCATCTAAAATAAGTAATTTGGGGTGACCCATCAGCGCACGAGCAATAAGTACCTTTTGACGTTCTCCTGTAGATAGATAACCATAGTATTGTGACTCAAAATCACGCATTCCCATTTGTTCTAAATATTGTTGTGCCAATTCAATATGATGTGGTTCTATAGTTTTAAATACACCTATGGAATTAAATATGCCACTAATTACAACATCTCGCACCAATTCGCCATCTTGAAAACGATCCATTAAACTATTTGAAACAAACCCTATGTAATCTCTGACTGTTTCAGCAGAATAGCCCACTTTTCCTGGTTGCATGCCAAATAAGTTTATCGTTCCAGCAGTATTTGGTTCGTAGGCGTTTAATATGTTTAGCAATGTTGTCTTACCAGCACCATTTAGGCCATAAAGCATCCATTTTTCACCTTCGTTAATTTGCCAGCTCACATTTTTAATGATTTCCTTACCTTGTTTTCTACGTGATATATTTTTCAAGTCAATTAACATGTTATACCCCTTTTCTCTTATGCAATTTCTAACATGACTTAACAAATCACCTTCATTCGATCATTTGTGTTGTCTAAATATTTTATCCAATGCCTTTCCTTTTGCCAGTTCATCTATCATTTTATCTAAATATCTAATTTCTTTCATAACGGAGGCTTCCATATTTTCTACACGTACACCACAAATGACACCCGTTATTTTTGTTCGCTCTGGATTTAAGTTAGGCGCTTGATTTATAAATGTTTCATAATCTGTCCCATCCGCAACCAAGCGATCAATCTCTGATTGCGTGTAACCTGTCATCCATCTTATAATTTCATCCGCTTCTTGTTTGGTTCTATCCTTTTTCTCTACTTTTTTAATTAATAAATCGTATACTTTTCCAAAAGCCATAGAATAAATTTTAGGTTTTTCCACTATATTCAACTCACTTTTAAAGTTTATCTAGTTATGATGATAAGCATAATAAACATAATAACATTTTAAAAATATTTTGATTTATATAATAATTAAAGTTCAAATTTGATTGTAATCGTTATCGTTGATTTATATTAGTGCTACTCATTTAAAACAATACAATTCATGATTAATCCACAATAACTATCATTTAACTACATACCTCAAACATTTAGTTCTCAATATACTGCCTATTGCACTGTATATCACTGAAATATAAATCAAAGTCATATGTTTTTATTATAAAAAAAGAGCAAGAATGAAATCAAAACTTTAAGTTTGATTTCATTCTTGCCCTATTTATACAATATATGATTTCATGCATTTAAATTAGATATTACAATAGCACTACTAATTAGCTGTTAATCATATGTCTTTATTCAACTGTTACTGATTTAGCTAAGTTACGTGGTTTATCAACATCTAAATCTCTGTGTAATGCTGCATAGTATGAAATCAATTGTAATGCAACAACTGAAACTAATGGTGTTAATAGTTCGTGCACATGTGGAATAACATATGAATCGCCTTCTTTATTCAAGCCATCCATTGAAATAATACATGGGTTTGCGCCACGTGCAACTACTTCTTTCACGTTACCACGAATAGACAAGTTGACTCTTTCTTGTGTAGCAAGTGCAATAATTGGTGTACCTTCTTCAATTAAAGCAATCGTACCGTGTTTTAATTCACCACCCGCAAATCCTTCAGCTTGAATGTACGAAATTTCTTTTAATTTTAATGCGCCTTCTAAACTGACATTGTAGTCTCCAGTACGACCGATAAAGAACGCATTACGCGTTGTTCTTAAGAAATCTGTTGCAATTTGTTCCATAATATCTGCATCATCTACGATTGTTTCGATTGCAGTTGTTACTTTTGCTAATTCACGTAATAAACTTACATCAACATCTTTACCATGCTCTTTAGCAACGATTTGTGACAAGATAGATAATACTGCAATTTGTGCTGTATAAGCTTTAGTAGATGCTACTGCAATTTCAGGACCTGCATGTAACAATAATGTATGATTTGATTCACGTGATAATGTTGAACCAGCTACATTAGTGATTGTTAATGATTTATGACCTAAGCGGTTTGTTTCAACAAGCACGGCACGGCTATCTGCTGTTTCTCCTGATTGAGAAATGTAGATAAATAGTGGGTTCTCAGAAAGTAAAGGTGTATTATATACAAACTCAGAAGAAACATGCACTTCTGTAGGGACACCAGCCCATTTTTCAATAAATTCTTTACCTACTAAACCAGCATGATAGCTTGTTCCGGCAGCAATGATATAGATACGATCTGCTTCGGCAACATCTTTAATCACTTCTGGATCCATCTTCAAGTTACCCTCTTCATCTTGGTACTCTTGGATAATACGACGCATCACTGCAGGTTGTTCGTGAATTTCTTTTAACATATAGTGATCATAAACGCCTTTTTCTGCGTCTGCTGCATCTATTTGTGCAGTATATGCTTCTCTTTCTTGAACTTGACCCTCTTGATTTTTGATAATGACTTCGTCACGTTTAACAATAACGATTTCATGGTCATGAATTTCTTTATAACGATTTGTAACTTGTAACATAGCAATTGCATCTGATGCAATAACGTTAAAGTCATCACCTACACCGATTAATAATGGTGATTTATTTTTAGCTACATAAATTGTATCTTTATCTTCATTATCAATTAATCCTAAAGCGTATGAACCGTCTAATAGTGAAACAACTTTTGTAAATGCTGCTTCTGTATCAAGGCCACTATTTGAGAAATATTCTACAAGTTGAACAATGACTTCTGTATCTGTTTCAGAAATAAATGATACTTCTGATAAGTATTCGTTTCTTAATTCTTCATAATTTTCAATTACACCATTATGAACTAATGTAAAACGTTCCGTCGTTGATTGATGCGGATGTGAATTTTCATAATTTGGCACACCATGTGTAGCCCAACGTGTATGACCAATACCTACATTACCGTCAGTAGCTTCACTATCTGCAACTTTTCTTAATTCTGCGATACGACCCTTTGCTTTGAATACTGAAGTACCTTCATCATTTACCACTGCTACACCAGCTGAGTCGTAACCTCTATATTCTAATTTTTCTAAACCTTTTAATAATAATTCTTTGGCATTATCTTGCCCAATATATCCAACAATTCCACACATTTTAAAATTTCCTCCAATTTAATGGTGAAGAGATAATTGAACTTCTAGCGAATTCGAACCTGTCCAATTTAATATAAACCATCGAAGGCAGACTTATCCCTATATTTATCATATAGAAATTGAAAATACCTTGATGGCAATGGTTATCTCATTCACCGTATATTTTTATATTTAATTTTTGGCTATCTTATTAACTTTGTGCACCAGGTTACCCTAATGTTTTCCTTAATAAGTTAACGAATGAGCCACATCCGGGATAGCATCCGCCGATGGTTCGATAACTACCCTCCTCGTCTACAAACTTCGATTATCGTGTCTATTAAGATTTCTGTTATAAACCTTAAATTACAAACACATAACCTCTTCACTTGTACAGGCGCTTTATTGAACTAACGCTTAAACTGTCCTCCTTCCTATCAATATTATTAATTGTACAATGTTCTTATTACTTAATGCAAATAATTTATTAACAATTTATTTACAAAATAACTTTGTGCTTAATCAGTGACATTTAACATGTAATATCCATATTTATGAAGCGTCCAGTTATATTCACAAACTTGTCAAAGATACTGTGACAAATTTGATATTACTTTCTCTTGTTTATTCCCCTGTACCCCCCATACAATAAAGTTATAAATAAAAAGAGCAAAAGAGGTGCAATTCTCTGTCACAAACAGAGACGCAAGAAAACAAAGGTCTTGGACGTAAGGTACAGGCATTTGGTTCATTTTTAAGTAGTATGATTATGCCGAATATCGGTGCATTTATCGCATGGGGCTTTATCGCTGCAATCTTTATTGATGGTGGTTGGTGGCCTAATAAAGATTTAAGTGAATTAGCTGGACCTATGATTTCATATTTAATTCCCTTGCTTATTGCATATAGTGGTGGTCGTTTAATTCACGAAATGCGCGGTGGTATTATTGCTGCTGTTGCAACTATGGGTGTTATCGTAGCATTACCTGATACACCAATGTTACTTGGTGCTATGATTATGGGACCACTTGTAGGTTGGTTAATGAAGAAAACAGATGAGTTTATTCAACCTAGAACACCACAAGGTTTTGAGATGTTATTCAATAATTTCTCAGCTGGTATCTTAGGATTCATCATGACTATTGTTGGATTTAAAATATTAGCTCCAATTATGGAATTTATTATGCATATCTTGTCACTTGCTGTTGAAGCATTGGTACATGCACATTTACTTCCATTAGTAAGTATTATCGTTGAACCTGCTAAGATTGTCTTCTTGAACAATGCAATTAACCATGGGGTTTTCACACCACTTGGTGCAGATCAAGCAGCATCTGCTGGACAATCTATCTTATACACAATTGAATCTAACCCTGGACCTGGTCTTGGTATTTTAGTTGCTTATATGATTTTTGGTAAAGGTACAGCAAAAGCAACATCATATGGCGCAGGGATTATCCACTTCTTAGGTGGTATTCATGAAATTTACTTCCCATACGTATTAATGCGTCCTTTATTGTTTATCGCTTTAATCTTGGGGGGGAGGGCTGGTGTGGCAACTGATTCATTACTTGATTGCGGGTTCAAGAGTCCTGCCTCACCTGGTTCATTCATCGTTTATATGTTGAACGCGCCTAAAGGTGAATTCTTACACATGGTGCTTGGTGTACTCTTAGCAGCAATCGTATCATTTATCGTGGCAGCACTTATTTTGAAATTCACAAAAGAGCCTGAAGAAGACTTAGAAGCAGCTACCGAAAAAATGGAAGCTTCAAAAGGGAAAAAATCAAGTGTATCTTCTAAGCTAAAAGGGAATGAAGATAATAATGCAACTTCAACTACCGTTTCTACTTCAACTTCAGAAAATAATGAAGAACAATCAGAAGAAGCATTGTTAGATAATTATGATACTGAAAATGTAGACGCACATGATTATAGTAAAGTGAATCATGTTATATTTGCTTGTGACGCTGGTATGGGATCAAGTGCTATGGGTGCAAGTATGTTACGTAATAAATTTAAAAAAGCAGGCATCCAAGATGTAAATGTTACAAATACTGCAATCAATCAATTGCCTAGCGATGCACAACTTGTTATCACTCAGAAGAAACTTACTGACAGAGCAATCAAACAAGTTCCAAATGCAATCCATATCTCTGTAGATAATTTCTTAAACTCTCCTAGATATGATGAATTACTTGAAAATCTTAAAAAATAAATAATCACTATATAGAACAATACTGGAGGGTATGGCTATGTTTTTGAGTACACGTGAAAAAGAAATTATCGAAATGTTAATTAAATATCACGGTCAATATGTCACAATTTACGACATTGCTCAAAACTTAGCTGTATCCTCTCGTACTATTCATAGAGAATTAAAATCAATTGAATCGTTCCTATCTAATTTTGATATAGCATTAGAGCGCGTCACAAAAAAAGGCATACAACTCAATACAAGTGAAGGTGCTCTATCTTCACTGAAACATGCCTTATTGCATGAAAACACCATAGATTTATCACAAGAAGAACAAAAAGTAATCATTTTATATGCATTGATACAATCTGATACCCCTATTAAACAATATGGATTGGCACAAGAAATTGGTGTATCGAATCAAACACTAACGAAACTCTTAGATGAGCTCGATGTGGAACTTGATTTATATCAATTACGTTTACACAAAAAACGTGGAGAAGGTATTCAATTACATGGCGCAGAATCTAAAAAACGTGAATTATTAAGTCAATTAATGGTCAATAACCTAAATAGTACCAGTGTTTATTCCGTAATCGAAAATCACTTTGTTTATCAATCTATTAATCAATCCCAACTAGCTATGGTAGATATGGATAAGATTTTCCAAATTGAACGAATTCTTATGGACCATCTCGATCAATTGCCCTACTCATTGACTGAGTCTAGTTATTTAACCCTTACAGTGCATATCGTCTTAAGTATTGATCGGATGTTAAATGGTCAGTATGTTGCATTGAACGACGATATTTATCAAAGTGTTAAAGATTCATTTGAACATGAGGTGGCACAAGCGCTTGCACTACATCTTGAGCATATATACGGGGTTCAGTTTAATCAAGCCGAAGTGACCTTTATTACGATTCACCTCCGCGGCGCAAAACGAAAAGAATCTGCAGAAGTATTTAAAGACAGTAAAGATGAATCAAAAATCGAAAAATTCATACAGTCAGTCACGCATTTTTCACAGCAAACATTTAAAGATACTGAAACTTTAAGCGAAGGTTTAAAATTGCATATCATTCCAGCTATTAATAGATTAAATGCCAATATTGAAACATATAATCCATTAACTGAAATGATTAAGCACAAATATCCGCGATTATTTGAAAGTGTACATCGCGCCTTATTACAAACTTGGCCAGATTTTACATTTCCAGATAGTGAAATTGCATTTATTGTTTTACATTTTGGTGGCGCTATTCAAAGCCAAGGTGCTCACTTATATAATGTGCTGGTCGTATGTAGTAGTGGTATAGGTACGAGTCGTTTACTTGCTACGCGTTTGCAACAAACCTTTAGCGAAATCCAAAAAACTACACAGGCTTCTGTGGGTGATTTAAAAGAAATGGATACATCACAATTTGATGCAATTATTTCTACTGTAGATATCGATATTACAACCCCTTATATTACAGTAAATCCCCTACTACCTGATGCAGATATCAATCATGTTGCAGCGTTCTTAAATACACAGCAACATCAATTTAAGCATCAAGCTATTGAACCGAAGCATCATAATATTTTAAATCCTGAAGACAAACTAAATTATATAAGAAAAGGTTTAGAAATTATCGATTCGGTAAATATTGACTACACAATGGTATCAGATTGGAGTCAGTATTTAACATCAACATTATTATCACATCAAATTATTACGGATGGGCCGTCATTCGCTGAACTTATTAAGCAACATATGGACAGTCAAGGGTTTGTTTTAGAACCCTACCCTATCGCTATACCTCATTTAAAAAATGATATCATCAAAAAACCATTCATACTTATAACGATTTTAAATGAGCCTATTGTGCTTAAAAGTAATCAAAATGGCAATCAATCCGTGAGATATTTATTAAATATGTTTGTACCTCCCGATGACACCATGTCTCAATTGGTAAGTGAAATATCTGGAAAAATGGTAGAGCATCTTGATAATATCGATGGATTTATGGAAAGACCCGAACAACTTCAAGTTTTATTGAAGCAAAGTTATCTGATACAATTACAAAATTTATTAAATATGGAGTGAAGACAATGAGCGAATTATTTAGCAATGAAAACATTTTTATTAACCAAACAGTAAAGGATCAAAACGAAGCTATTGAAAAAGCAGGTCATGCCTTAGTATCTAGCGGTGCAGTGACTGAAGATTATATTCAAGCTATGAAAGATCGTGAACAAGTTGTATCTACATTTATGGGTAATGGTTTAGCCATTCCACACGGTACAGATGAAGCTAAAACAAGCGTATTAAAATCTGGTCTAACTTTAATTCAAATTCCTGAAGGTGTCGATTGGGAAGGTGAAGAAGTTAAAGTTGTCGTAGGTATTGCTGGTAAAGATGGCGAACATTTAGATTTGCTTTCTAAAATTGCGATTACTTTTAGTGAAGAAGAAAACGTTGATCGTATTATTAATGCATCATCTGCTGAAGAAATCAAACAAGTCTTTGAGGAGGCTGAAGCATAATGAAAGCATTACACTTTGGTGCAGGTAATATTGGTCGTGGTTTTATTGGATATATTCTTGCGGATAACGATGTAAAAGTTACTTTTGCTGATGTGAACGAAGAAATTATAAATGCTTTAGATAAAGAACATCAATATGATGTCATCCTAGCAGATGAAGCAAAAACAACTACACGTGTGCATAATGTCGATGCAATTAATTCAGATGGCCCTTCTGAAAGCCTAAAACAAGCCGTATTAGAAGCAGATTTAATTACTACTGCTGTAGGCGTTAATATCTTGCCTATTATTGCAAAATCATTTGCACCTTATTTAAAGGAAAAAGAGACGCCAGTTAATATTGTTGCTTGTGAAAATGCAATAATGGCCACAAATACATTAAAAGATGCCATTTTAGATATCACTGGTCCTTTAGGTGATCATATTCACTTTGCAAACTCTGCTGTCGATCGCATCGTTCCTTTACAAACAAATGACAATCTTTTAGATGTTATCGTTGAACCATTTTACGAATGGGTAATTGAAAAAGATGCTTGGTTTGGTCCAGAATTAGATCATATTAAATATGTAGACAATTTAACGCCATACATTGAACGTAAATTACTCACTGTTAACACTGGTCATGCTTATCTTGCTTATGCAGGTAGATTTTATGGCCAACCAACAATATTAGATGCTGTTAATGATGATAATATTAGACATGGTTTAGAAAATGTTCTAAAAGAAACAAGTCAATATATTACAACACAATTCAATTTTACAGAAAGTGAACAAGCTCAATACGTTGATAAAATCATTGGTCGTTTCAAAAACCCTAATTTATCAGACGAAGTAACACGTGTTGGACGAGGCACTATGCGTAAAATTGGACCACAAGATAGAATCATTAAACCACTATCTTATTTATACCAAAATAATTTGAAACATGATGCACTCATCAAAACAGCGGCATTATTATTAAAATATGATGATACCAATGATCAAGAAACAATTGAAAAAAATGAGTACATTGATAAACATAGTGTAGAAGGCTTCTTGAAATCATTTGCTAAAACAGATGATCAATTAACTTCAGAAATAGTAAAAGAATATAATGTATTGTAAAATTAATCTATAATTAAAAAAGCACGGATAAGCTTAATTCAGCCTATTCGTGCTTTTTTATATCAAAATTATTTTTAGAGCCACTTTTTAGAACTACTTTTTAGAACTACTTTCACATTTTATGTGAATTAGTAGTTCTTATGCATGAGCTTAGCTCATGTAATCCTTAATCATTCTAGTAGTCTTATACATGTGCCTTAGCTTATATAATATTAAACTATTTTCAATACAATAACATCTACTACTCTATTAAGAAAGAGACTGAGGCATCTATTTATGTCCCAGTCTCTTTCCTTTAAAATATATTAATTGTCTAAGCCCATTTTATCTTGGACTACTTCAGCAATTGTATTGGCATAACGTTGCGCATCCTCATCTGTCGCAGCTTCAACCATTACACGAACAAGGGGTTCTGTACCTGATGGTCTTACTAAGATACGGCCTTCTCCATTCATTTCAACTTCAACCTTAGTCATTATTTCCTGTACATCTATATTCTCTTCCACACGATATTTATCAGTAACACGAACGTTGACTAATGATTGAGGATATTTCTTCATTTGACTTGTAAGTTGACTCAAGCTTTTACCAGTCATTTTAATGATACTTGCAAGTTGTACACCTGTTAACAAGCCATCACCCGTTGTATTATAATCCATTAATACAATATGACCTGATTGCTCTCCACCAAGATTATAGTTACCACGTCTCATCTCCTCAACAACATAACGATCTCCAACTTTTGTTTTATTTGATTGGATACCTTCATTCTCAAGTGCTTTATAGAAACCTAAGTTACTCATAACTGTAGAAACAATCATATTATTATTTAATTCCTGATTCTTACTCATAGCTTGACCAATAATAAACATAATTTGATCACCATCTACGATATTTCCCTTTTCATCGATAGCAATTAATCTATCACCATCACCATCAAAGGCTAATCCAAAATCACACTCAGATTCTACAACGACTTTAGCAAGTGATTCAGGATGTGTTGATCCTACTTCTTGATTAATATTATAACCGTTAGGATTACATCCACTTGTTACTGTATCAGCTTCTAAGTCACCAAATAGAAATGGTGCAAGTGATGAAGTCGAACCATGTGCACCATCTAGTGCAATTTTCATACCTGCTAAATCAACGTCTACAGTCGATTTTAAATAACTAATATATTTTTGCGCACCCTCAAAGTAGTCTGAGTAATGTACGATGTCTTCACCAACCGGTCTTGGTAAATCAGGGTTATCTTGATCTAATAAATGTTCGATTTCTTGTTCTTGATCATCTGATAATTTAAATCCATCAGAACCAAAGAATTTAATCCCATTGTCTGGTACTGGATTATGAGGAGCTGAACTCATTACACCACGATCAGCCTCCATTTCACGTGTTAAATAAGCCACACCAGGTGTTGAAATAACACCTAAACGCATAACCTCTGCACCAATAGAAATCAATCCAGCAATTAAAGCAGATTCTAGCATTTCACCAGAAACACGTGTATCTCTACCTACTAGTACTTTAGGATGATTTTCACCTTCATTATGTGCTAAAACATAGCCACCATAGCGTCCTAATTTAAACGCAAGTTCTGGCGTTAATTCTTTATTTGCAACGCCCCTTACGCCATCTGTACCAAAATATTTAGCCATTATATATATCTCCTTTATTTTAAAAATCTATTTAACTGTTATTTTTGCAGTGGTATCTTTCGGACTAACTTTTGTGACCTTATCTGGAACTTGGAAATCTACCTTTTCCTCAGTTGTATCTGAAATGCCATCCAAATTAATTCTTGCTGTAATTTCATCAATGTCATCTAAGTCGTCTTTGTTACCATAGATTTCAACTTCGTTATCATCTAATTTAATATCTTTAACTTCTTGTCCATTTGAAAGCGAACCAACAGATTTCATTTTCACTTTTACTTTTTTACTATAATCTTCTACTTTAACACTTAAATTGACTTCATTAGGGTCAATTGAAACATCAATTTTGTTTAAGTTTCTATCAAATGCTGTTATTTTCGCAACGTCTGTAGTGTCTTTTGAAACTTTACTTTTGTTTTTATAAGTAGCTTTTAAATAAGCGATTTTATCTAGTTGCTTTTGTCCACCTGTAACTTTAACTGTATCAGGTGAAACGCTTTGTTCACTTATTTTATAGTTAGAATTCAAATCGTTATTACTTACATCTGGTTCAATTTTAAATGTTTTACTTACTTTTTCTTCCAGTGAAACAGTTGTTTCTTTTGGTTTCACTGTGTAATCAATATCTTTGTTTAATCCATTAATTTTAAATTGAGCTGTATGTTTACCAGCTTTTTCACCACTAAGATCTAAAATAGCTCTAATGTTTTCACCATTTTCTGCTTTTAAAACTTGTGATTGTGGTCCAGAAATTTCAACATCTACTTTATTTGGAACTTCACTTGCATAAAGTTCTTTATTATTGTATTTCACTTGAACTGGCACATCTTGAATAGTTTCAGATGATTTTTGACTTAAGTTATCTGCATCAAAAATATTTCCAAACATGTTATTAGCTGACAAGAAAAATAATACAGCTAACATCAATGCGATTAATCTTAAACCCCATTTACTCTCTAACATATTAGTTCACACCTTTCTCATGAAAGTGTGTGCCAAACCAATGTTCAGCTAGTAGTTCTTCAAAAGCTTCATTAGAAATATCTTTTCTCAATTTACCATCAAATGTAACAGAAATCGAACCCGTTTCTTCAGATACAACTACAGTAAATGCATCTGATACTTCTGAGATACCAACTGCTGCTCTGTGTCTTGTACCTAAACTTTTTGCTATTTTTGCGCTATCAGATAACGGTAAATAACATGCTGCACTTGCAATTTTATTTGCTTGAATAATCATTGCACCATCGTGTAATGGCGTATTTGGTATAAACACATTCGTTAATAATTCTTGTGATATTTCTGAATTCATAGCAATACCAGTTTCAATATAATCCTGTAAACCTGTTTCCTTTTCAAAAACAATCAAAGCACCTATACGACGTTTAGCCATATATTGTACAGCTTTTGACACAGATGATATTAATTTATCTTCATCACTATTTAAATTCGTAGAATATCGTTTGAATAAACTGCCTCGACCAAGTTGTTCTAAGGCACGTCTGATTTCTGGCTGGAATATTACAATTAATGCTAATACACCCCATTGAATAACTAAATCAAATAAACGGGATGTTGCTGTTAAGTTAAGCATTTTACTCAATTGTTGGCCAATCACTATCACGACAATACCTTTTAATAGTTGAATGGCTTTGGTACCTTTAAAAACTGTAATGAGAAGATAAAGTACATACCATACGATGAGTAAATCGAGTACACTAGCAATAATTTTTACTGTACTCCAGTCGTCAAAAAAGTTGGATAAATCCATAACATCTCCTCCGGTTATCTGTTCCCATGTTACCTATTATACCAATCATAACACTAACTGTCATATTTAGTATTTATTTTTTATCTAAAATAAACGAAAACGGATGTAGAAGGCATCTACATCCGTTTGCTTTATTATTTATAATAACGTTTCTCCAAAGAAGCTGCCTACAAGCCCAACAGCTTGTTCAGCTGTATCATTATTATGATCTATTAATGGGTTAACTTCTACAAGATCCATTGAAGTTACTAAATTAGAATTATGTAGTAATTCTAACGCAAAATGACTTTCAAGATAAGTGAGTCCACCTAATACTCTAGTACCTGTACCAGGTGTTTCAACTGGATCTAAAGCATCAACATCCAGAGATAGATGAATGCCATCTGTTTTTTCTTTCAAGTAGTCTATTGTTTCTTCAATGACTTGTTTAATACCATATCTATCTACTTCAGCCATCGTATATGTTTTAATATTATTGTCTTTAATATATTGTCTTTCGCCTACATCCAAGTCTCTCATACCAATGAGAACGATATTCTCAGGTTTTACTTTGGGCGCATAATTAGCAATGTTGACTAACTTGTCATCCCCATCGCCAGCAAGTATTCTTAAAGGCATACCATGGATGTTTCCTGAAGGTGACTCTTCTGGTATATTTAAATCTCCATGCGCGTCATACCATATAACTCCTAAATTTTCATAATGCTTACTGACTCCAGAAATAGAACCAATCGCAATAGAATGGTCACCACCTAAAATTAATGGAAAATGGTTATTTGATAAACTATTGGAAACAGACTGACTTAATGTTTCAGATGTTTCAATAATTTCCTCTAAATTTCGTAGTCCTTGTTGCTCTGAATTGAATTTATTTAAATTAAGTTCTGGTACATTTATATTGCCAGAATCTTTTACAGTTAATCCAATCGCTTCAATTCTTGCTACTATACCAGCATAACGTATTGCATCTGGACCAAGGTTTACCCCTAATTTCCTTTGTCCAAATGTAGATGGTGCACCTATAATTTCTACTGTTTTGTTCATCTATAAAACCCCTTTGTTGTTATCTTGTTACTAGAATAATCTAAAGCGTTTGAGTTTTCAACCTTGGGTAATACAGTACATTTAGCTATTTCATTTCTTTTTACATATAAAACCACTTTAATGATTTATCATTCAATAAAATGATGATAAACACACTGTTTTTACTATTTTCAATCATAATATTGTATAAAAAGAAAATGATAAATTTAATTTCAACAAAGCGATAATTAATTTAAAACATAAAAAAAGTACTTCTCATATGAGAAGTACTTAAGAGTGAGCCATAGTGGGCTCGAACCACTGACCCTCTGATTAAAAGTCAGATGCTCTACCAACTGAGCTAATGGCTCTAATGGCTGGGCTAGCTGGATTCGAACCAGCGCGTGATGGAGTCAAAGTCCATTGCCTTACCGCTTGGCTATAGCCCATTAATGGTGGAGGGGGGCAGATTCGAACTGCCGAACCCGAAGGAGCGGATTTACAGT
>ERZ1023464.87-NODE-87-length-14696-cov-4.358924_pt1 | contig 14696 bp, 16 predicted proteins | sample MGYA00380529_ERZ1023464 | MGnify/ENA primary metagenome ERZ1023464 (study PRJEB33173, sample SAMEA4830324) | metagenome | study: EMG produced TPA metagenomics assembly of the PRJEB25223 data set... | reverse complement strand
CATAAGGAACCTTGCCATTATAGTAATGATAATGGTCTCCATGAGAGGTTACATATCCTTGATCCGTAATCTTGATAACAATTTGTTCGGCATTGATTCCCTCTCTCTTACTAACTTCATCTGGTGTCAAGTTCTCTGCCTTTTGACCAGCCTGATTACCGTCTATATAAGCAACTCGATTAGAATCTTTCTTAACTTGACCAGCTTGGTACCGTCCAAGTTCATAGGAACAAACACTTAGGGCAAGGACTGCCACTGAACCTGCTACATATTTTTTATTGATTTTCATTCTTTCCTCATTTCAATTCTTCTGCTAGAACACTCATATTTTCTTCAAGATTTTCTAGGTAAGTCTTGTCATTTTGTGGGTCTGCCTCTAAAGGATTCAGAGTTTTAAGACCCACACCTGTTGATTTGACAAGAGTTTCAGCTACTTTTGAAGAAGCATTACTTTCTGTAAAAATCGTCTTAACCTTATAGGTTTTAACAAATTCCTGAATTTCTGTTAGTTGTCTTGGACTTGGTTCTTGTTCTGGAGAGATACCAGCGATTCCAAGTTGATTGAGTCCAAATCTCTTCGCTAGATAAGAAAAGGCTGTATGTTGTGTTACAAATGTTTTCTGAGTCGCTTTTTCAAATTTAGGCTGGAATTTCTTAGTCAATTCTTGAGCTTTTTTGATAAAGGCTTGCGCATTTTTCTGGTAAGTTTCTTTATGCTCACTATCAACCTCTGAAAGTTTATCAGCTATAAGCTGAGCTTCTTCGCCCGCTTTTTCAGGATCTAGCCAAGTGTGAGGGTCATAGAGCGTTTCTTCATCAACTCCATCACCTGCTTCCACATCTTCTAGACCAGGGACACGATCCAATGTCATTCCTTCAGAAGCCTCTAAAACTTTAACTTTGGATTTTTTTAGATTGGGATCTAAACTTCCTGCCCAAGATTCGAGCGTATGAGAATGGTAAACAAAGACATCTGCATCATAGATGGCCGCGATGTCATTTGCTGAAGGTTCAAAGGAGTGAATCCCACTACTTGACTGAATCATTCGAACATCATTCAAGTCACCAGATACTTCCTTTACCATAGCGTAGATAGGATAGAAACTAGTCACAATTTTCATCCCTTTCCCTGTCTGGCTTTCCTTTTGACCACAAGCACCTAAACACAAAAGAAAGACACTTAACAATACTAAAAATAAACTTTTTTTCTTCATAGATAACTCCTTAACTATTTAATTAACTGGTAAACATTCTACTCCTAAAAATTTAATCTGTCAAGCTATTTTAAGAAAAAAATTGAAATTTCTTTCACATATAAAAATCTGCTGAGTTTCAACAACTCAACAGATTCTCACTTTATTCTTCCATGGTAGAATGCTTATAGCCATAAGTGAAGTAAATCATACTTCCTACTAACAAAGCAACTAGGAAAGCAATCCAAGTTTCCATATTATACTGTAACATAAAGGATAAACAAATGATGATTGATAAAATCGGTAATAAGGGTACCAATGGTGTTTTAAATTCCCCAGCTTTTGGCACCCCTTTTTCTTTCCGTAAACGAATCAGGCCATAAGCTAACATGATCAAGTAAGCCAAGGTACAAATGTTTAAGAAGGCTGCGATACTAGCTAGTGGAAATATTCCTGCTGCTACTGCTGAAGCTAGCCCCGTTAAGATAGTAGCATTCTTTGGTACCTTGCTAGTCTTCGTTAGTTCTTTAAAGGCGGCAGGCATCAATCCGTCACGCGCTAAACTGTAAATCATACGCGACAGGGCATAGGTCATCGAAATACAAACTGTAATCAAGGTTAAGATAGCCACTAATGACACATAGTTAGCTGCCCAACCAATCCCAACGCTACGAAGAGCAAAGGCAACGGCATCATCGACATTTAGATGACTATAGTGAACTACACCAGTCAAGACAAGAGTTACCAAGGCATAAAGAATGGTTACGATAGAAAGCGATAAGACAATTCCTCTAGGAATATTTTTTTGAGGAGTCTTGACTTCATCTACGGCCATAGAGATGGATTCAAAGCCTAAAAATCCAAAAAACATTAAGGACGCACCAGCCATAATACCAGTACTAGCACCATAGATTTGTCCAAAACCATAAGGAGCAAAATTGCTCCAATTATCAAGTTTGATATGCCAAATTCCTACTAAAACAAAGAGAGCTAAAGCGGAAAATTTCAAAATCACTAGAATAGAATTAAAGCGTAAGGCTGCCTTGGCATTTAGTAAAACAAGTGAAGTAACTAGAACCAAGACAAGAATAGGCAATAAATCAACAAATGTCCCTGCTTGAGGATTAAAGGTACCATTTAAAGCCTGAGGAAGGGCTATCCCATATTGAGAAAGCAAGCCTTTAAAATAAGCTGCCCAACCCGAAGCCACACCAGATATGGCTGTCATGAATTCCATCATGGTTAACCAGCCAGCCAACCAAGCTGGGAATTCTCCTAAAATAGCATAGAGATAGCTGTAGGCACCACCTGTAGCGGGTACTCGCGAAGCAAATTCTGCAAAAAAGAGGGCTGATAATCCCACACACAAGGCAGAAATGACGATTGAAATCACTAGTGCTGGACCAGCAAGCGTAGCAGCTGCAGTACCTGTAATTGTAAAGACGCCTGTCCCTACCATGGCTCCGATACCCAGCAAAATCAAATCCCATAACTTCAAATGCCTGTGCATCTCTGTTTTATCCAAACTTACATTTTTTGTTCTAAATATATTCATCTTTGACTCCAAAATAAAATGATGATTCTATTTTACCATAAATATAGGAGATTTGTGAATATTTATAAAATGTTTTTCTAAAAAAATCAGACTACCTTTTTGCAACGGCTTAAGAACCAAAACTCTTGAAGAAGTTGACAATGGCTTGCCAGAGGGAGCTTAGGAAATTACCGCCGTCCTCTATTGCCTTATCCGCATCAAAGTTAAGGTTGATATTTTTAAAACTGTCGCCAGCTTGTGAAACAATACTTTGTTTAAGGTCATTCAGGGTTTTAGTGAAGTCTGTATTGCTAAGAATATCACTTTTTGAGAGATTCAAAGCAAAATTGATGATGATATTGATTTGGTTTCCTGTTATAACCTGATCAAGTTTGTAATTTTTCAAGGTATCTTCAACGATTTTACGGACATCTTCCTCCGTCAGATTTCCCTTGCTTTCTTTAGCTTTGGCAAGTCCTGACTTGATATCGGCTAGGGCAACGGTCAATTTATTAGCATCATAGCCAGTTTTGTCCTTATTTTCAGCATTGATATCTGACAAAGCCTTCAACTCTTCTTGAGCCAAATCTTTGTTGGCTTGTGGCACCTTGGCTCCATTAGCTTCTAGCGAATAATAAATCCCTGCTAAAGCACTTTCTCCTGTAACGGGAATAGGTGCTGCTACAGTGATTTTGGCATGTTCCACTCCCAGCGTTACTGCTGCATTTCGGTACATATCCTGAGTCACCTTAGTGATGTTTTCTGGTGTTTCAATCTTGACCTCAAGTGGCGACTTGTCACCTAGTTTTTGAATCTTGGCTGATGAATACAATTGTAAGCTAGAGTCATTGGCCACATTCATGATTTTAGAATAGATATCATGTGTCATAGTCTTGAGTTATTTGGTGTCTGTTGAGGCATTGTAGCCTAGTTTTTTTAGGGTTTGATTTTTTTGGTCTTCAGACAATGAAGAACCTAGGACATATTCAGGTTGAACATAAGTTTCATCGATGACTTTTTGAACATCAGTTGCTGCATGGGCGCTATTTATAGCTGTTACTGCCCACAAGACCGCAGCACTAGTCAGAAAGAGTTTCTTTCTCATAGGGAATTTCCTCCTTTACCTTTCTAGAGTAATATATCTATCTTAAAGAAAACTTATAACAAAAACACCTGGACTAGCCAGATGTCGAAAAGAGAGTGAAACATTTGATGATGTAAAGGTTGAGTTGCACTTGTCTAGAATAATAATAGTTTCCTCCATTTACATAAAGTTCTGCACCGTGAAAAACGGAAATGGGGTGAATATAACTATAAGTCTTTCCAGTGGTATTACCAAGCAAGGGAGCAACAGTCTCACGAGAGTACTGTTTGGCCAGAGCCAAGGTATTTTCCTTGCCATTTTGGGCGATAAAATCGATATAGGCAGGTCCAAAATTATAGGCTTGAACAGCTGTCCAGACATCAACACCCTTCTTCTGAGCCAGATACAGATTGTCTGTCAGAGTTTGAACGCCTTGCCGAATGCTAGAAGCATTATCATTGATGGTGTTGGTGGAACCACTTGCAGACTCACTAGACTGCATAACATCGCCTTCTTTTCCTTTTGTTTCGGTATAAATCATAGCGAGCACAAGCTCTTCGTTTGCTGGAGTGTCTTTTTCACTTAAGATTTCTCGCACCATGGGTTGATAGGTCATGACTTGCTTGACATCTTGGTGAACGCGGTAAGCTTTATAGCCAGCAAAAAGGAAGACTGCTAGTACAAGCACTCTTCGAATTCGTTTAAACATTATTTACTTTGGATATCCTCGATATTTTTGATTAAGATAGAGTAGGTTCCATTATCATTTTGGATAAACTCAACAGACTCGGCGTCTTGATAGACGTTATTGGGAACGATGAGCTCAATTCCATTTGACAAGGAAAGTTTTTGATTTTCAAATTTTTTAAGCTGACGACTGGCATCAATTTCATCAAATTGAACAGGCTCTGGGACAGCTTCTTTAACTTGGTCAATAAAGCTCAGACGAGCTGTCAGATTGTTGTCAAACAGGTCATTGGCCAATTTTTCAGGCGATAATTCATTGCTTTCTTCTAGGTTGTTGAAAATCGCTGATTTGACCTTGGATTGAAATTGAAAATCATCTGTGTTAAAGGTTTCAGCAATTCGCTGTGCCGTTTTTTCCAGTTCTTTGATAGATTTCTTGGGTGAAATTTTAGGGGCGACAGCAAGGAGATTTTCTGAAAAATAGTTCAAAAAAGTCCCGTTGTACTTGATTCGTTTTTCAATCAGATGGTACTTGCGGCTCTGAAGATTGACTACCAAAGCCTCATCAGCCCCTGTTCCAAATCCAGGCAGATTATTCTGAGTCAGCTTGTTTGGACTATCAACGTCGCGTGCGAGGTCAGTCAAGGGCTCACGCAGGGCAATTCTCAAGAAAGCGAAATGTTCCACACCTTCTTTAGAAAATTGCACAAAAATCAAGTCATTGGTCTTGAGATTTTCAGAAATGCTAAACTCCTCTTTCCAGAGATTAGCCAGTGTTACTGATGTCTCCAATAAATCGTCTGTGATGTGATTGAAGAAGGGATTTTCTTCCTCGAAAATCCCAGTCTTGGCTTCATCTGAATACACACGTTCAATTTTTTTACGCAGGTATTCTTCGATTTTTGGAGTAATATTGAGAAGCTTATCCGCTAGGAACAGCTCGGTATCAGCCGGACTGAACTGGTGAATAATGGCTTTCTTAATATAAATGTCCATAAAAGTTCTAGTCCTCGTATAATGGGAAGGCATCTGTCAATTCTTTGACTGCACTTCTCACTTCTTCTAAGACAGCTTCATTTTCTGCATTCTTAAGGGTTTTAATAATAAGTTCAGCCACTTTGCGACTTTCTTCTTCACCAAATCCACGCGCAGTAATGGCTGCAGATCCAATACGAATCCCACTTGTCTTGAATGGTGACAAGGTTTCGTAAGGAATTGAGTTTTTATTTAGGGTAATATTGACTTCATCCAGCAAGTTTTGAGCAACTTTTCCGTTTTCTACAACTTTAGTCACATCCACTAGGAAGATATGGTTTTCAGACCCGCACCAAATGATACGGGAATCAGAGTCTTGTGTGAAGTCATCTGCCATAGCCTTGCGGTTCTTGACAACATCAGCAGCATATTCCTTGAAGGCTGGATCTAAGACTTCTTTGAAAGAAACAGCTTTAGCTGCCACAACATGCTCCAAAGGGCCACCCTGAATACCTGGGAAAATAGCTGAGTTAATTTTCTTAGCCAAGTCTTCATCATTTGTCAAAATCAAGCCACCACGTGGTCCACGAAGGGTTTTGTGGGTCGTTGTTGTCGTGATGTGAGCGTATGGTACTGGGCTTGGATGTAGACCAGCAGCAACCAAACCAGCGATATGAGCCATATCTACCATAAGTTTAGCCCCAACAGCGTCCGCAATTTCACGGAATTTTGAAAAGTCGATAATTTGAGAATAGGCTGAAGCACCTGCTACGATCAATTTTGGTTTTACTTCTTGGGCTTGTTTCAAGATAGCATCAAAATCCAAGAGTTCCGTTTCAGGGTCCACACTGTAAGAAACAAAGTTGTAGGTTTGACCTGAGAAACTAACTGGAGCTCCGTGGGTCAAGTGTCCACCTGCTGCCAAATCCATCCCCATAACGGTATCACCTGGCTCAATCAAGGCCATGTAAGCCGCACAGTTGGCTTGGCTTCCTGAGTGAGGTTGGACATTGGCAAATTTTGCACCGAAAATTTCTTTTGCGCGTTCAATGGCTAGAGATTCTACCACATCTACCACATCAGTTCCACCATAATAACGGCGGCCTGGGTAACCTTCAGCGTATTTATTCGTCAAGATAGACCCTTGAGCTGCCATAACAGCCTTGGAAACTACGTTTTCCGAAGCAATCAACTCAATGTTGTTTTGTTGTCGTTCTTCTTCTTTGGCAATAGCATTCCAGAGATCAGCATCGTATGCTTTAAAATCATCTTTGTCAAAAATCATAGGTCTTCTCCTTTTATTGTGTGACTAGTCCATTAGTTTAATTTTCTTATTAGAAAATTAAACTAAAAGATGCGAATAAACCGTTTCTGCATTTTATCACAAGTATAACCAACTTTTTCATAAAATGCATGAGCACCCAGACGATGATCGGCTGAGTTTAAGCGGATAAACCCGTAACCACGTCTTTTTGCTTCTTCTTCCAACCCTTGTAATAAGCTTTTACCAATACCTTGACCTTGCGCTCGAGGTGAAACTGCTAAGGCTAAAATATTAAATCCTGCTTTAGAATAAAGTGATTCATAGACCTCAGCGTGGACATATCCAAGCAAGGCATGACTAGCTTCATCCTCATAAGCAAGTAGGAAATGATGTGAATCCTGAGATAATCTAGCTAGTTGACTAGCTGTGTCCTCTGGACTAAAAGAATAACCCAAAGCATCTTGGTTGATGTCACATATGGCTTTCACATCTGTTTCTTGTAAATCTCTTAGCATCTCATTCTTCCTCAAAAGAAATCTCTGGCAACTGAGCAAGAATATCTTCTCGCTTAATGGCCCCTTGGCGTAAGATTTTCACCTTGTCTCCAGACAAATCCATAATAGTCGAATCTTGTCCAGTTAGAAAAGCATCGTCTTCCAGTCCCAGAACCTCTTGATCAAAATCCTTCAGAATTTGTTCAAAGGTTACTCCACTTGCCTGACCTGAAATATTGGCAGACGGCCCAATCAAGGGCCCCGTCTCTCGAATCAAATCAAGGGTAATGGGATGACTAGGCATCCGAAATCCAACAGTCGCGAGGCCAGAATTGACCCAATAGGGAACTCGGTCATTGGCTTCAAGGATAATGGTCAAGGGACCTGGTAAAAAGGTCTCGACAAGCTTTTGTAGATAAGTTGGCTGATTTTTTGAAAAGTGCAAGATGTCTTCTAGAGAGGCAACATTGAGGTTAAGCGCCTTGTCTCTAGGTCGACGTTTAAGTTGGTATACATGATCAACTGCTTTTTCGTCTAGAGCCTTGGCAAAAAGACCGTAAACTGTCTCTGTAGGTAGAACGACAGCTCCACCATTTTCCAACTCTTGTTTAATCCTGTCCATCATCAACCACGACCATCCTATCTTGACCAAATTGGTCCTTAAGTGTTCTTACACGTTTTTCAGGAAGATGCTTCCTAAAAAGTTCAGGAACACTTTGACCTTGCTTGTATCCAATTTCAAGGTAAATCTTACCACCGTCTTTGAGATAGTCTTTTGCATCTTCCGCAATTCTACGGTAAATGGCTAGACCATTCTCATCTGCAAAGAGGGCTAGATGAGGCTCCGAATGCAAGACATTCAAGCCGACCTCTGACTCATCTTCACGAGAGATATAGGGTGGATTGGAAACAATTATATCATATTTTTCAGAAATTTCTGTAAAACAGTCAGATTTTTTTAAAAATATTTGAAGATTTTGATTTTTAGCATTTTCGTTAGCTACATCTAAAGCATCTTGAGAAATATCTGCTGCTGTCACTGACCAATCTGGTCTATTTTTTGCTAATGCAAGGGCTATGGCTCCACTACCTGTTCCAATATCCAGAACTGAAAGATTCGTCTCAGGATTTTCAGCCAGGATAAGCTCCACCAACTCCTCTGTTTCTGGACGAGGGATCAATACTCGTTCATCCACTTTTAGCTGCATTCCATAAAAATCTGCCTGTCCAATGATATACTGTGCCGGTTTATGAGTTGCTAACTGTTGGAAAATTCCTTTTACAAATACTTCTTCCTCTTCCGTCACTTCCTGCTGGAGAGCAAGAACAAAGTCCGTAAAAGATAGATTTTTCAGGCTACGATAGACAAAAGAGAGGCTTTCTGCTTCCTCTCCTTGTCTTATCAACTCTTCTTCAAAATTTGAAAATAATTGAGCTAATTTCATTATCTGTTTAATTCTTCTAATTTTTGTGTTTGGTCATAAAGCACCAAGGCATCCACAACTTCATCCAATTTACCAGACAAAATGGTATCTAGTTTTTGGAGGGTCAAACCAATACGATGGTCTGTGACACGATTTTGTGGGAAGTTGTAAGTACGAATACGTTCTGAACGGTCACCAGTACCAATAGTAGACTTACGTTCAGCGTCTTGTTCGTCTTGTGCAATCTGAGCAAAATGGTCAGCAACACGCGCACGGATGATTTTCATGGCCTTCTCACGGTTCTTCTGCTGGGTACGTTCTTCCTGCATCTCAACCTTTATATTGGTTGGCAAGTGAACGATACGAACCGCAGTCGCAACCTTATTGACGTTCTGTCCACCAGCACCAGAGGCATGATAGATGTCAACACGAAGGTCTTTTGGATCAATATCGTATTCTACTTCTTCGACTTCAGGCATGACAAGGACTGTCGCAGTTGATGTATGGACACGACCTTGGCTTTCTGTCACAGGGACACGTTGTACACGGTGGGCACCTGATTCGTACTTGAGTTTAGAGTATACAGATTGACCCGAAACCATGGCAACGACTTCTTTGAAACCACCAACACCATTCATAGAAGCCTCCATAACTTCAAAGCGCCACCCTTGGGCTTCTGCATACTTTTGGTACATAGTTAGCAAATCCCCAGCAAAAAGTGCCGCTTCGTCACCACCAGCCGCACCACGAATTTCAAGGATGATGTTCTTGTCATCGTTTGGATCCTTTGGAAGGAGCAAGATTTTCAGTTTTTCTTCGTATTCTTCTTTTTCAGCCTTGGCATCTTTGAGTTCTTGCTTGGCCATTTCTTCCAAGTCAGCATCTCCACCTGATTCCTTAATCATTTCTTCAGCGTCAACGATGTTTTGAAGGACTTGTTTGTACTCACGGTAGGCTGTTACTGTATCACGAGTTGAAGCCTCTTCTTTTGAGAGTTCCATGAAACGCTTGGTGTCCGAAACCACATCTGGGTCACTGAGCAACTCTCCTAATTCTTCATAACGGTCTTCTACAGCTTGTAGTTGATCATAGATGTTCATTTTTTCTCCTTATTTCTCAATTGTTAAATCATAGATTGCTACTACTTCGTTCTCGGATAATTCCCCAGTTTCTTTAAATCCATAACTGAGGTAACATGATCTTGCATGTTCGTTTTCTGGTTCATAAGACAACCAAAGTTTATTGCTTAAACCTGCTGGCGCTGTCCGAACATAGTCTAGTACTTTATCCATAATTGGTTTAAAATATCCTTGATTTTGAAAATTCTTATCAATCATAAAACGAAATAGTAAATAATTTCCACTACTAATTCCGATCTTTTTATCATAAGCTATCATCACAAAACCTATAATTGCATCATTATCATAAACTGCCAATGGAGCTACAAAATCTCCATTTTTAGTGTAGACGTATGCTTCAGCTAAACTAATTGCGTTGGTTGCAATGAATTGTTTTTGATATTCCTTGACATCCAAATTCAAAACATCAAAATAATTTTCCATTGTAACATCTCTTAGTTCAATTGTCATAGTTTTGCTCCTTGTTAGAGGTTATCATTGGTGCAAAATAATGTTTACGGCAAACTGAGATATAGGTTTCATTTCCACCGATTTGGATCTGCTCACCATCATAAACGGGCAGTCCATCCTGAGTACGTAACACCATGGTCGCCTTTTTCTTGCAATACTGACAAATGGTCTTGATTTCGTCAATCTTATCAGCTAAAAGCAAGAGATACTTGGAACCTTCGAACAGTTCATTGCGAAAGTCATTTTTCAAACCAAAGGCCATGACGGGTATGTCTAGCTCATCCACAACACGAGCTAGGTCGTAAACATGGTGGCGTTTGAGAAACTGTGCCTCATCAACCAATACACAGTAAGGTTTTTCTGGTAGGTCTCGGATATAGCCGAAGATATCAGTTGTTTCCTCAATCGCAATAGCTGGGCGCTTCATGCCAATCCGACTCGACACATAGCCAACGCCGTCACGCGTATCCAGAGCTGAGGTCATAATCACAACACCTTTTCCTTGCTCCTCGTAGTTATAGGCTACCTTGAGAATCTCAATGGTCTTACCAGAGTTCATGGTCCCATAACGATAATACAACTGTGCCATGTTTCTTGCTTCACGTCCATTTCTAAATTTTTGCTACATTCTAGTATATCATAATTTTCTTAAGCTTTAAACGGCAAAATGTGGTAAAATAGAAGAAATCAAAACTAGTGGAGGAAGCTATTATGCCATTTGTACGCATCGATTTATTTGAAGGACGCACGCTCGATCAAAAGAAGGCTCTTGCTAAGGAAGTAACAGAAGCTGTTGTTCGCAACACTGGAGCCCCTCAATCTGCTGTCCATGTCATCATCAATGACATGCCAGAAGGAACTTACTTTCCACAAGGGGAAATGCGCACCAAATAAGCTAGCTTAAGCAGAATTGCTTAGGCTTTTTCAATCTCCAAGTAGCATCCATTGAAGAAATAGTCTAAATTTGTTACAATTTGAAAAGAGACTTGGAAAAATTCCCAAGAAAAGAGCTATTTATTAAAGGAAACATTATGATTACACGTGAATTTGATACCATCGCTGCTATCTCTACTCCACTAGGTGAAGGGGCTATTGGTATTGTCCGCCTGAGCGGAACAGAAAGTTTTGCTATTGCGCAAAAGATTTTTAAAGGAAAAGACTTGAGCAAGGTTGCTAGCCACACTCTCAACTACGGTCACATTGTTGATCCTCTGACTGGTAAAGTCATGGACGAGGTCATAGTGGGAGCCATGAAATCTCCAAAAACCTTCACTCGTGAGGATATTATCGAGATTAACACCCACGGTGGGATTGCGGTGACCAATGAGATTCTCCAGCTAGCTATCCGTGAAGGAGCTCGGTTAGCAGAACCTGGTGAATTTACCAAACGTGCCTTTCTAAACGGTCGTGTAGATTTGACACAGGCCGAGGCGGTGATGGATATCATCCGCGCCAAGACAGACAAGGCCATGAACATTGCGGTCAAACAATTAGATGGTTCCCTTTCTGATCTTATCAATAATACCCGTCAAGAAATCCTCAATACACTTGCCCAAGTCGAGGTCAATATTGATTATCCTGAGTATGACGATGTTGAGGAAGCCACTACTGCTATTATCCGTGAAAAGACTATGGAGTTTGAGCAATTGCTAACTAATCTCCTTAGGACAGCCCGTCGCGGCAAAATCCTCCGTGAGGGAATTTCAACAGCTATCATCGGCCGTCCTAACGTTGGAAAATCCAGCCTCCTCAACAACCTCTTACGTGAGGACAAGGCTATCGTTACAGACATTGCTGGTACAACTCGAGATGTCATCGAAGAATACGTCAACATCAACGGTGTTCCTCTAAAATTGATTGACACAGCTGGTATTCGTGAAACGGATGATATCGTTGAACAAATCGGTGTCGAGCGTTCGAAAAAAGCCCTCAAGGAAGCCGACTTGGTTCTACTGGTGCTAAACGCTAGCGAGCCCTTAACTGCCCAAGACCGACAACTTCTTGAGATTAGCCAAGATACAAACCATATTATCCTTCTTAATAAAACTGACCTGCCAGAAGTTATTGAAACCTCTGAACTTCCAGAAGATGTCATCCGTATTTCAGTTCTTAAAAATCAAAATATCGATAAGATTGAGGAGAGAATAAACGACCTCTTCTTTGAAAATGCTGGTTTGGTCGAGCAAGATGCTACTTACTTGTCTAACGCTCGTCACATTTCCCTGATTGAAAAGGCAGTTGAAAGCCTACAAGCTGTTAACGAAGGTCTTGAACTGGGAATGCCAGTTGACTTGCTTCAAGTTGACTTGACCCGTACTTGGGAAATCCTCGGAGAAATCACTGGAGATGCTGCTCCAGATGAACTCATTACCCAGCTATTTAGCCAATTCTGTTTAGGAAAATAAGAAAAATCCATGATCGTTGTTGCGGTCATGGATTTTATTGTCTTATTAGTAATCTGGTCTTAAGACACCTGTTACGGTTGCTTTCGTCGCTTCGTAGTCGCCATCTACGACAACCTTGATAATGCGTTTGGCATCTTCTTCTGGTGCTGGAACAAGAGGTAGACGAGTTGGTCCAGCTTCAAATCCCATATAGTTCAAAACTGCCTTAACTGGAGCAGGACTTGGATAAGAGAAGAGGGCATTAACCTTAGGAATGAATTTACGTTGAATAGCCGCTGCTTTCTTCATATCACTTTCTGCAATGGCAGTAAACATCTCGTGCATTTCATCCCCATTTGTATGAGAGGCAACAGAAATAACCCCATCCGCACCAAGATTCATGGCATGGAAAGCATCTCCATCCTCACCTGTATAAATCAAGAACTCTTCAGGCTTGTGTTCAATCAAGTAAGCCATATTTGCCAAGCTAGTACATTCTTTAACACCAATGATATTTGGATGGTCAGCCAAGCGAAGCATGGTTTCTGGAGTTAATTCGACAACCACACGACCTGGAATGTTATAGATAATAATTGGTAGGTCAGAAGCATCTGCAATAGCTTTAAAGTGCTGGTACATCCCTTCTTGAGAAGGTTTGTTGTAGTAAGGTACGATAGCAAGTCCAGCAGCAAAACCGCCAAATTCCGCTACTTCTTTGACAAACTCGATCGAGTCACGCGTATCATTAGTACCTACACCCGCAATCAAAGGAACTCGTCCATTGACAATCTTTTGTACAGCCGCAAACAACTCCAACTCCTCATCGTGGGTTAAAGTTGGACTCTCAGCAGTCGTTCCAGCTAGAAGAATGCCGTCTGTATGATGGGCCAATAAATGCTCAATCAAGGCTGGAATGGCATCAAAATTGATGGAACCATCCTCATGGAAGGGGGTAATAAAGGCTGTGATGATTTTACACTCTTTTAAATCTTGATAAGACATGAAAACACCTCTCTATTTCAAAGAAGGAGTTCATCTGAACTCCTAAACGATATGACTATTTTAATTCAAATTTCAATTAAGCTGTTGGACGAACCAAGCCACGTTCGTGAAGAGTTTCTGCAATCTGAACTGAGTTCCAAGCAGCACCTTTGAGCAGGTTGTCTGAAACAACCCACATGTGGATTCCTTTTTCAGCATCCAAGTCTTTACGGATACGACCAACAAAGGTATCACGCGAACCAACTGCATTGATAGCTTGAGGATAGATTTGATGAGCTACATCATCTTCGAGAACAGCACCCGGGAAGGCTGCGATAGCTGCTTTGACTTCTTCGATCGGAGCCACTTCTTTTGTTTCGATATAAACTGACTCAGAGTGAGCTGACAAGACTGGAATACGCACACATGTTGCAGATACTGCAATGCTATCATCTTCCATGATTTTCTTAGTTTCCTTAGTCATCTTCATCTCTTCGTAAGTGTAATCATTGTCAGTGAAGACATCAATTTGTGGAAGAGCATTGAAGGCGATAGGATAGTGTTTCTTGTCCCCACCTGAAGGCAAGATTTCCGCATGCAAATCACGTGGGGTTACACCATCATTCAAGACTTCACGAAGTTCACGTTGTGTCTCAAGAATTGCTCCCATACCAGCACCTGAAACTGCTTGGTAAGTTGAAACGATGATACGGTCCAAGCCCCATTTTTGGCGAACTGGCTCAAGAGCTACCATCATTTGGATTGTTGAACAGTTAGGGCAGGCAATGATCCCGTTGTGGGCATCAAGTGCATGAGCATTGACCTCTGGAACAACCAAAGGAACATCTGGATTTTGACGGAAGTAAGATGTATTATCTACTACTACCGCTCCAGCTTTAACTGCGTATGGTGCATACTTAGCTGATGTAGAACCACCTGCTGAAAAGAGAGCAATATCAACTCCTTCAAAAGCTGTTTCAGTCGTTTCTTCAATTGTAATATCTTGATCTTTAAATTTCAAAGTCTTGCCTGCTGAACGTGCAGAAGCAAGTAAACGGATTGTATCGATTGGAAGTGTTGATTCTTC
>ERZ1023464.81-NODE-81-length-15687-cov-5.077981_pt1 | contig 15687 bp, 11 predicted proteins | sample MGYA00380529_ERZ1023464 | MGnify/ENA primary metagenome ERZ1023464 (study PRJEB33173, sample SAMEA4830324) | metagenome | study: EMG produced TPA metagenomics assembly of the PRJEB25223 data set... | reverse complement strand
AGCCTAATCTGGAGCATGAGAGTGAAGGGATTGAGTCGAACGCAGATGCCATCCGAGAACGTTATGAGAACTGGCAAGAAGAGGTAGCGCAAGCGCGCTTGCTTAAGACAGAACTGCAAGGGCAAAAACGTTACGAAGTTGCGGATATTGAACGTTTAGGCAAGGAATTAGATAATTTAGATATCGAACAAGAGGAAATCCAGCGCCTTCTTCAAGAAAAGGTTGACAATCTTGAGAAAGTTGATACGGATTTGCTCAGTCAACAGGCCGAAGAAGCTAAAATTCAGAAAACAAATCTCCAACAAGGTTTGATTCGCAAGCAGTTTGAGTTGGATGATATTGAAGGTCAACTGGATGATATTGCTAGTCATTTGGATCAGGCTCGCCAACAGAATGAGGAGTGGATTCGCAAGCAAACACGTGCTGAAGCTAAGAAAGAAAAGGTCAGCGAGCGCTTGCGCCATTTACAAAGCCAATTAACAGACCAGTATCAGATTAGCTATACTGAGGCTCTAGAAAAAGCACATGAGTTGGAAAACCTCAATCTGGCAGAGCAAGAGGTGCAGGAATTAGAGAAGGCTATTCGCTCGCTGGGGCCTGTCAATATAGAAGCTATTGACCAGTACGAAGAAGTTCACAATCGTCTGGATTTCCTCAATAGCCAACGAGATGATATTTTGTCAGCGAAAAATCTGCTCCTTGAGACCATTACAGAGATGAATGATGAGGTCAAAGACCGCTTTAAATCAACCTTTGAGGCTATTCGTGAGTCCTTTAAAGTGACCTTCAAGCAGATGTTTGGTGGAGGTCAGGCGGACCTGATTTTGACTGAGGGCGACCTTTTAACAGCTGGTGTGGAGATTTCTGTTCAACCTCCAGGTAAGAAAATCCAGTCGCTTAACCTTATGAGTGGTGGTGAAAAAGCCTTATCAGCTCTTGCTTTGCTTTTCTCCATTATTCGTGTCAAGACCATTCCTTTTGTCATCTTGGATGAGGTAGAAGCTGCGCTGGATGAAGCTAATGTAAAACGTTTTGGGGATTACCTCAATCGATTTGACAAGGACAGCCAGTTTATCGTCGTGACCCACCGTAAGGGAACCATGGCAGCGGCTGATTCTATCTATGGAGTGACCATGCAAGAATCAGGTGTTTCAAAAATTGTTTCGGTAAAGTTAAAAGATTTAGAAAGTATTGAAGGATGACAATTAAACTAGTAACAACGGATATGGACGGAACCTTCCTAGATGGGAATGGACGCTTTGATATGGACCGCCTCAAGTCTCTTTTGGCTTCCTACAAGGAAAAAGGGATTTACTTTGCGGTGGCTTCGGGGCGCGGATTTCTGTCTCTAGAAAAATTATTTGCTGATGTTCGTGATGAAATTATTTTCATCGCGGAAAATGGCAGTTTGGTAGAGTATCAAGGTCAAGACTTGTATGAAGCGACCATGTCTCGTGACTTTTATCTAGCAACTTTTGAAAAGCTGAAAACGTCACCTTATGTAGATATCAATAAACTGCTCTTGACGGGCAAGAAGGGCTCTTATGTGCTAGATACGGTTGATGCGACCTATTTGAAAGAGAGCCAGCACTATAATGAAAATATCCAAAAAGTAGCGAGTTTGGAAGATATCACAGATGACATTTTCAAATTTACAACCAACTTCACAGAAGAAACGCTGGAATCTGGGGAGGCTTGGGTAAACGAAAACGTGCCTGGTGTTAAGGCCATGACAACTGGCTTTGAATCCATTGATATTGTTCTGGACTATGTCGATAAGGGTGTGGCTATTGTTGAATTAGCTAAAAAACTTGGTATCACGATGGATCAGGTCATGGCTTTTGGAGACAATCTAAATGATTTGCATATGATGCAGGTTGTGGGACATCCTGTAGCTCCTGAAAATGCACGACCAGAAATTTTAGAATTAGCAGAGATTGTGATTGGTCACCATAAGGACCAGTCGGTTATAGCTTATATGGAGGGCTTATAATGGCAGATATAAAATTGATTGCATTGGACTTGGACGGGACCTTGCTGACTACTGATAAAAGGTTGACGGATCGTACCAAGGCAACTTTGAAAGCTGCGCGTGATCGTGGTATCAAGGTCGTATTGACAACTGGTCGTCCCTTAAAAGCTATGGATTTCTTTCTCCATGAGCTAGGGACTGACGGTCAAGAAGATGAGTATACGATTACTTTTAATGGTGGTTTGGTTCAGAAAAATACAGGTGAAATCCTTGATAAGACAGTCTTTTCATACGATGATGTGGCACGCTTGTATGAGGAAACAGAGAAATTATCACTGCCTCTTGATGCTATCTCAGAAGGAACTGTTTATCAAATCCAATCGGACCAAGAAAGTCTGTATGCCAAATTTAATCCAGCTTTGACCTTTGTTCCAGTTGACTTTGAAGACTTGTCTAGTCAAATGACCTACAATAAGTGCGTGACTGCCTTTGCTCAAGAACCTTTGGATGCAGCTATTCAGAAGATTTCTCCAGAATTGTTTGATCAATATGAAATCTTTAAATCACGTGAAATGTTGCTAGAATGGTCACCAAAGAATGTTCATAAAGCAACAGGTTTGGCAAAACTAATCAGCCATCTTGGAATCGACCAAAGCCAAGTCATGGCCTGTGGTGACGAGGCCAATGACCTTTCTATGATTGAATGGGCAGGGCTCGGTGTTGCCATGCAAAATGCTGTTCCTGAAGTCAAGGCAGTCGCAAATGTGGTGACGCCAATGACCAACGATGAAGAGGCTGTCGCCTGGGCTATCGAAGAATATGTGCTAAAGGAGAACTAAGATATGGGATTATTTGACCGTCTATTCGGAAAAAAAGAAGAACCTAAAATCGAAGAAGTTGTAAAAGAAGCTCTAGAAAATCTTGATTTGTCTGAAGATACTGAGCCTGCCCTTACAGAAGCTGAGGAAGTTTCTCAAGAAGAAGCAGAAATTGCTGAAGAAGCTTTGCTCCGAGAAGAGGAAATCCAAGACACAGTTGAAGAAAATAAAAATTTAGAGCCAGTTGTTGAGGTTCATCAAGAAGAAATAGAAGAATTGCCAAACTCACAAGAAGTCCCAGAGGAAGAGAATCCTGAGCTTGAAGAGATTGCAAACGAAAATAATTCTGAAGTTCTTGAAGCAGAAAAGTCTCAAGCAGAAGAAAGTGTTCAGGAAAAATATGACCGCAGTCTCAAGAAAACTCGTACAGGCTTCGGAGCTCGCTTGAATGCCTTCTTTGCTAATTTCCGTTCTGTTGACGAGGAATTCTTCGAGGAACTGGAAGAGTTGCTGATCATGAGTGACGTTGGTGTACAGGTCGCTTCTAACTTAACAGAGGAGTTACGCTACGAAGCCAAGCTTGAAAACGCCAAGAAACCTGACGCACTTCGTCGTGTCATCATTGAGAAATTGGTTGAGCTTTATGAAAAGGATGGCAACTACAATGAAAATATCCACTTCCAAGAGGGATTGACAGTTATGCTCTTTGTTGGGGTTAATGGTGTTGGGAAAACAACTTCTATCGGGAAATTAGCCCACCGTTTCAAACAAGCTGGTAAGAAGGTCATGCTGGTTGCGGCAGATACTTTCCGTGCAGGAGCGGTAGCCCAGCTGGCTGAATGGGGTCGTCGTGTGGACGTTCCAGTTGTGACTGGACCTGAAAAAGCTGACCCAGCCAGCGTAGTCTTTGATGGCATGGAACGTGCCGTAGCTGAAGGTATCGATATTCTCATGATAGATACAGCGGGTCGTCTGCAAAATAAGGATAATCTTATGGCTGAGCTGGAAAAGATTGGTCGTATCATCAAACGTGTTGTACCAGAAGCACCCCATGAAACCTTCTTAGCACTTGATGCTTCAACAGGTCAAAATGCCCTGGTACAGGCCAAAGAATTTTCGAAAATCACTCCTTTAACTGGAATTGTCTTGACTAAGATTGATGGAACTGCTAGAGGTGGTGTGGTTCTAGCCATCCGTGAAGAACTCAATATTCCTGTAAAATTGATTGGTTTTGGTGAAAAAATCGATGATATTGGAGAGTTTAACTCAGAAAACTTTATGAAAGGTCTCTTGGAAGGCTTAATCTAATCAGAAACAAAAATCCTGCAAGCTACAAACTTGCAGGAATTTTTGTTATTCTAAACGACCATCTTGACGATAGGCGATATCTGGTTGCCAAGTCCATTTGGCATCGAATTTTTCAAGTAAGTCAAAGCTGGCTTGAGGTCCCATGCTTCCAGCTTTATAGTCATGAAGTGGGGCACCATTTTCAGCCCAGAGTTCTTCGATACGGTCAATCAACTTCCATGATGCACCAACTTCATCCCAGTGGCTAAAGTTAGTTGAGTTGTTATTTAGGACATCATAAATCAATTTCTCGTATGGTTCTGGAGAAGCACCAGTTGCGGTCGCATCTGTACGGTAATCAAGTGAGTTAGGAGCCAGATTGAATTCTTCTCCTACTTGCTTTCCATTTAGGCTAAGAGAGAATCCTTCTGTTGGTTGGATATAGATGGTCAAAATATTTGGAGCAAGTGATTCTCCAAAGATAGATTCCATTTGTTTAAAGACGATGTTGACATGAGTTCCTTTTTCAGTCAGACGTTTACCAGTACGGAAGAAGAAAGGAACGCCACGGAATCGATCGCTGTCTATAAAGAAAGCACCAGATGCAAAGGTTTCTGTTGTAGATTCTGGATTCACATTTGGCTCGCTACGATAAGAGATATATTTCATGCCATCAATCTTACCTGAACGGTATTGACCACGGATAAAGTGTTCTTTAAGTTCTTCATCAGTTGGATGATAGAGGTTTTTAAAGACCTTAATCTTTTCAGCACGAATCTCGTCTTTTGTGAAGCTTGCTGGCTTGTCCATAGCAAGGAGAGAAAGAAGTTGTAGTGTGTGGTTTTGTACCATGTCACGGAGGGCACCAGATTGGTCATAGTAGCCACCACGTTCTTCTACACCCAAGCGCTCTGCAAAGGTAATTTGAACATTGTCGATAAAGTCCTTGTTCCAAACGTTTTCAAAAATCAGGTTTGCAAAGCGAACTGCAAAGATACTTTGAATCATTTCCTTACCAAGATAATGGTCAATACGGAAAATTTGTTCTTCGTCAAATGTTGCTAGGAGCTCGTCATTCAACTTGCTTGCGCTTGCGTAATCTGTACCAAATGGTTTTTCGACGATTAAACGTTCAAAACCTTTACCGTCTACAATGTTTTCAGACTTAAGGTGTTTGGCAATGGTTCCAAAGAATTGAGGAGCCATAGACAAGAAGAAGAGCTTGTTGTGTTCAGCTTGGTACTTGTCATTTAGTTCAGCCTGCAATTGACGTAGAGCAATGTAGTGCTCTGTATCATTGACATCATGACTTTGATAGTAGAAGTGACTAGCGAACTCTTGAGCCTGTTCGGTACTATCTGCCAAATCAAGGATGGATTCGACTACAACAGATTCAAAATATTCCTTGCTCCAAGGACGACGGGCAGTTCCAATGACGGCAAAATGCTTGGAAAGATTGCCGGATTTATAAAGTCTAAAAAGGGAAGGGTAGAGCTTGCGTTTAGCCAGGTCTCCACTCGCACCGAAAATTGTAACAATAACCTTAGATGACATCTAGCTACCTAATTTCTATTTTTATTCCTAGTCTTGCTAGGTATGAGGAAATCTCATTTCATAAATTTAATTCTAACATAATTTTCCGAAAAATCAAAAAATCCAATACGAGATAGAAAAAAACTGCAAGGAAATCCTTACAGTTTGCGTTTAGACGTTTAAGACCTTGTCCAAGAACTCTTTCAGACGTGGATGTTGTGGGTTATCAAAGATTTGATCAGGTGTTCCGTCTTCAAGGAATTCACCGTCTGCAGTAAAGATAACGCGGTTAGCAACCTGACGGGCAAATCCCATCTCATGGGTTACGATAATCATGGTCATACCTTGTTCAGCCAATTCCTTCATAACGTTTAGTACGTCTCCGACCATCTCAGGGTCAAGGGCAGAAGTTGGTTCATCAAAGAGCATGATGTCTGGATTCATTGCTAGTCCACGAGCGATGGCTACACGTTGCTTTTGACCACCTGATAGGCTATCTGGGTTGGCATTAGCTTTATCTGCTAGCCCAACCTTGTCAAGCAACTCCATTCCCAATTTTTCAGCTTCTTCCTTAGTCATCAACTTGTGCTCAATAGGAGCAAAGGTGATGTTGTCCAAAACAGACATGTGTGGGAAGAGGTTGAAGTGTTGGAAAACCATTCCGATATTTTCACGGACGTGGTCAACATTGGTTGTTTTTTCAGTTAAGTCATAACCGTTCACAGTGATGTGACCACTAGTGACTTCTTCTAGAAGATTGAGGCTACGAAGGAAGGTCGATTTACCAGAACCTGAAGGACCGATGATACAGACAACATCTCCTTCATAGAACTTAGTCGTAATTCCTTTTAGCACTTCATTTTTTCCGTAGCTTTTGTGTAAATCATTTACATCAATTTTTAATTTTGCCATTAACGAATCCTCTTTTCTAAGCGTTTCGCTAGTTTAGTCAAAAGTGTGATAATTACAAGATAGAAGATAGCAAGGATTGCATACATCTTGAAACTTTGGTAGTTACGGGCAATGATAATCTTACCAGTTTGGAAGAGTTCAACCAAACCGATAGCAGAAACGATTGTTGTATCTTTAAGAGCGATAACGAATTGGTTAACAAAGTTTGGCAACATCAATTTAGTTGCTTGTGGCAAGATAATCTTACGCATGGTTTTTCCATAAGAGATACCCAAGCTTCGGCTGGCTTCCATTTGACCAACTGGAACGGCCTGAATACCACCACGAACAATCTCAGCGATATAAGCCGCTGCATTGAGTGAGAGGGCAATAGTACCAGCTACGAAGTCGTTAATTGGGCTTTGTTGGCCTGTGATAGACTCGATGAAGTTTGGAATTCCCCAGAAGATGAAGGCTGCAAGAATCATCAATGGAATACCACGAATAACGTCAACGAAAATCTCAGAGATGATGCGAAGAGATTTGTATGGGCTAACGCTAAACATACCGAAGATAATCCCGATAACAATGGCAATAGCAAATGAGATAAGAGCTAGAGCAAGAGTGATACCAAGTCCGCTAAGGAGTTGGTTGTAGTTGTTTTGAAGCAAGCCCCAGATAGTTGTTTCATCAACCGTGCTTGTTGAAGTAGATGATGATTCGCTAGCTAGGTATTTGTCAAGAATCTTTTGGAATTCCCCGTTTGCTTTAAGGTTTGCAAGTCCGTTGTTGAACATTTCAATCAATTCTGGATTTGTGCCTTTTTTGACGGCAAAGGCTGTTTCTCCGATTGGACTTCCAGGGATTGGTGTTTTCAATTTTTGACCTTGGCTGATAGAATATTTGAGAACAGGTTCATCATCCATAACAGCATCAATGGCACCAGTGTTTAAACTGTCATACATTGCTGAACCATCAGCGAAGGTTTTAATTTGATAACCGTATTTGCTTTGATTTTCTGTTAGGAAGGTTTGAGAAGCAGTTCCGTTTTTAACACCGACCGTCTTCCCTTTTAAATCTTCATAAGAAGCAATGGTACTTGATTCTTTGACGCCGAGGATTGTGTTTGCAGTGTAGTATGAATCTGAGAAATCAAAAGTCGCCTTACGAGCATCTGTGACAGACATACCAGCAATGATACCATCTGCTTGACCAGCTTGGACAGCGTTAATAGCGGCATCGAAACCAGGGTTGATGATTTCAATTTCAAAACCTTGGTCTTTAGCGATTGCCTTAATCAATTCCATATCAATACCAGTGTATTGGTTGCTTGAATTTTGGAAAACAAAAGGTGCAAAAGAAGAATCGCTGGCAATAATGTATTTAGCTTTAACAGGAATGGCTTTTAATCCTGCTAGAGTAGTTGTAGTTGGCACTGCTGAAGATGATGAAGCAGTCCATTTCTTGATGATTTTATCAAGACTACCATCTTTTTTCATTTCAGCCAAGGCTTGGTTAAATTCAGTAACTAGGTGCTCGTATTTGCTTCCTTTTTTAACACCGAAAGCAAAGCTACCTACAGCTTCCCCATCCATTTCAATATGAAGGTCTTGCCCTTGGTTAATGGCATACTCGATAACAGGTTTGTCATCCATCATGGCATCGATGGCACCAGCACTCAAGCTGTTGTTCATCAAATCACTAGTGTCAAATGTTTTAATAGTAAAGCCGTATTTATCTTTAATCGTTTCTAGGAAACGTTGAGCGGCTGTTCCGTTTTTAACACCAACAGTTTTGCCAGACAATTGGTCGTACTTGCTAATCTTGTGTGCCTTTGTAGTTGCAATGACAACTTTTGTATCATAGTAAGTATCAGACATGGTGAAGACTTTTTCACGTTCTTTAGTCTTTGTCATCCCTGCCATGATAGCGTCAGCTTGACCAGCTTGAACCGCATTGACCGCTGCGTCAAATCCAGGATAGGACATCTGAATGTTCCACCCTTTAATCTCAGCGACTTTGTTGATAATGTCAACATCAATTCCTTTATAAGTTTGATCTGAATCTTTAAATTCAAAAGGTGCATAGGCGGTATCAGAAACAATCTTAATCGTTTCAGCTTTGGCAATACCTAATGAGAAAATTGGGAATAAAATTAGCAAAAATGCTAGAAATTTTTTCTTCATTTTTAGTCTCCTTTTCCGAATATTTTCCCATTATATCAGAAAAAGTAAAAAAAGGCAAATTTTTATATTTCTGTGTCAGAAAATATAACATTGTTTTTTCCTTTTCTTTCTTGAATTGCTATTAAAAAGTGCTATAATAATAGTATATAGTAGAAGAAAAGAGGACAGGGATATGAAGAACAAAAGAATATTTAAAGACTTCCAAGCTTCTCAAATGCGGTTAAATATTTACACAAGCCCCTTGTTAGCCTTTGCTTTTGTCTTCATAGGAGAGTTTGTGGCTTATACTCTGTATGGTATTAGTTTGTTAGCTCTCATCGGACTTGCTAGAAATTTTGGAGAGGCTGGTCAAAATCTTGCAACCTACTTGCAGACCTTGCATCAGAGCTTGACGGATAAAACAAGTGACTTTCGTTTAATTTTAGAATTATTGGCCTTTGGTTTTGTTCTCAACACTGTGTTCAGATGGACTAGAAAAGTTGAGAAAAGACCTATTCGAACCTTGGGATTTTATAGAGAGAATTTCCTAAGCAATCTTTTTAAAGGATTTGGTCTAGGCCTGGCACTTTTTCTTCTGACCTTGTTAGGTTTGGTGGCCTTGGGGCAATATCGTTTGGAGTCCATTCACTTGAATCCGTATTCGCTTGCCTTTGTTGTCTTTACTATCCCATTTTGGATTTTACAGGGAACAGCAGAAGAAGTGGTGTCCCGTGCATGGCTCCTTCCTCAGTTGGCTTCAAGAACCAATTTAAAACTTGCTGTTGTCATATCTAGCGTACTTTTTACCCTGCTTCATGCTGGGAATTCTGGTCTTACCCCTTTATCTCTAGTGAATCTCTTCTTATTCGGAGTTGCCATGGCTCTTTACCTTCTCAAAACCGATACAGTTTGGGGTGTTGCAGGTATTCATGGGGCTTGGAATTTTGCTCAGGGAAATCTTTTTGGGATTTTAGTTAGTGGTCAGCCGTCCGGAACGTCTTTGATGACCTTTTTACCACAAGGCAATCAAGGCTGGCTATCAGGTGGCTCTTTTGGGATAGAAGGATCTATCATGACAAGTCTGGTCTTACTACTGCTGATTGTCTATCTCGCTTATCAATTAAAGAAAGAAAATGAAAGGATGTGACTTCGGTCTGTCCTTTTCTTCGTGAAAATGCTACAAGTATGCTAAAATAGGAATAGCACATGGAGAGAGGATTCTTATGATCAATCGCATTACAGATAATCAATTTAAACTAGTATCAAAATATCAACCATCAGGAGATCAACCACAAGCTATCGAGCAGTTGGTTGATAATATCGAGGGTGGAGAAAAAGCTCAGATTCTGATGGGGGCGACTGGAACAGGGAAGACCTATACCATGAGTCAGGTCATTTCCAAAGTCAATAAACCAACTCTGGTCATCGCCCACAATAAGACTCTGGCAGGACAGCTCTATGGGGAGTTTAAGGAATTTTTCCCTGAAAATGCAGTTGAGTACTTTGTGTCTTACTATGATTATTACCAACCTGAGGCCTATGTCCCTTCTAGCGATACCTATATTGAAAAGGATAGCTCTGTCAATGATGAAATTGACAAACTTCGTCACTCAGCGACTTCGGCCCTTCTGGAGCGTAATGATGTTATTGTCGTTGCCTCAGTCTCTTGTATCTATGGTTTGGGTTCGCCTAAGGAATACGCTGATAGTGTTGTAAGTCTGCGCCCAGGTCTGGAAATTTCTCGTGATAAACTCTTGAATGACTTAGTTGACATCCAGTTTGAGCGAAATGATATTGATTTCCAACGGGGAAGATTTCGTGTGCGTGGGGATGTGGTGGAGATTTTCCCAGCCTCTCGTGATGAACACGCCTTTCGAGTAGAATTTTTTGGAGACGAAATTGACCGTATTCGTGAGGTTGAAGCTTTGACAGGTCAGGTATTGGGAGAAGTGGATCATTTGGCGATTTTCCCAGCCACTCACTTTGTGACCAATGACGATCATATGGAAGTAGCTATTGCCAAGATTCAGGCAGAGTTGGAGGAGCAGTTGGCTGTCTTTGAGAAGGAAGGCAAATTGCTAGAAGCCCAGCGTTTGAAACAGCGGACAGAGTATGATATTGAGATGTTGCGTGAGATGGGCTATACCAATGGGGTTGAGAACTATTCACGTCACATGGATGGACGTAGCGAAGGCGAGCCTCCTTATACGCTTCTCGACTTCTTCCCAGATGATTTCTTGATTATGATTGACGAGAGCCACATGACTATGGGGCAAATCAAGGGCATGTACAATGGAGACCGCTCTCGTAAGGAAATGCTAGTTAATTATGGTTTCCGTTTGCCGTCAGCTCTGGAGGAGTTTGAGAGTCACGTTCATCAGATTGTTTACGTTTCAGCGACACCAGGTGACTATGAAAATGAACAGACTGAGACAGTGATTGAGCAAATCATTCGTCCAACAGGACTATTGGATCCAGAGGTAGAAGTCCGTCCGACAATGGGACAGATTGATGACCTCTTAGGTGAAATCAATGCCCGTGTTGAAAAGAACGAACGGACCTTTATCACAACCTTGACCAAGAAAATGGCAGAGGACTTGACCGACTACTTCAAGGAAATGGGTATCAAGGTTAAATACATGCACTCGGATATTAAGACATTGGAACGGACGGAGATTATCCGCGACCTGCGCTTGGGTGTCTTTGACGTCTTGGTTGGAATCAACCTCCTTCGTGAAGGGATTGACGTACCTGAAGTGAGTCTCGTAGCGATTCTCGATGCTGACAAGGAAGGTTTCCTTCGTAACGAGCGTGGACTCATCCAGACCATTGGACGTGCTGCCCGTAACAGCGAAGGCCATGTCATCATGTATGCGGACACGGTTACCCAGTCTATGCAACGTGCTATCGATGAAACTGCCCGCCGTCGGAAAATCCAGATGGCCTATAATGAAGAACACGGTATTGTGCCTCAGACAATCAAGAAAGAAATCCGCGACCTGATTGCTGTGACCAAGGCAGTTGCTAAGGAAGAGGACAAGGAAGTCGATATCAATAGCCTCAACAAACAAGAGCGCAAAGAACTGGTCAAGAAACTAGAGAAACAAATGCAAGAAGCCGTCGAAGTGCTTGACTTTGAACTGGCGGCTCAGATACGTGATATGATGCTGGAAGTCAAGGCGTTGGATTAGGTTTTAAAAGGAGATGAAATGGAAAAGTTAAATTATTTTACTGGTGAATTTAGTGAATCCGAATTAAATAATCATTTTGATTCCTTAAAAGAAGAACAACTGAAATACCAATTTGAAAATTTTATAAATCAATATCTAGATTTATCTGAAGAAGAACAACTGAAATATGCTAGGCCTGTTCTAGTTATTTGTAGTGAATTTGAAAAACAAATTGATAAAAAAATAGAAAAAAAGTTGTTAGAGTTTTTCAATAAGTTCTCTGTAGATCATTTTTTAAATATTTCAAATTTTGTAATTAGATATTATTTACATTGTTTATATTCTTACTTTTATAAAGAACTTGCTTTTGAAGAATATTCAACATTAATTGATAATAATAGTTTATTTTTATACTTATGTCATAAAGTAACTACTGAGAGTCTTACAGAAGATCACATAACCCCTTATGTTATCGAAGGTTTGTTATCAGTTTTTGGTTGTGTATTTGCATTTACAAGATTTGATAATCTAAAAAGAGTTGATTTAGAAAAGAACTTGATAGAAGTTATTGATGTTATTTTTAAAAACTTTAATCCTAAATTATTTGAAATAATTGACTTTTGGTATTTTGAATTAGATGAGATGGTATCTATTTTTAAAAGTGAACATCTCGAAAAAATTAATAACTATTATTTCAATAACCCTCAATCTAATTATGTTGAGAAATACTTGGATTTTGTGTCAAGACACTTTGATGACGTAATTAAAAATTCGATTGATGTTGTTCGAAAGATAGAAGAAGAAAATGATTCGGATATCATCCTAAACAAAGCTATTAAGTTAATTGAGAAGTATGATAATGATTATTTAAATGAGAAAAGTGATCCAGAATTCATCCAGTCATCGGAAGCTAATAAACTTTTAAAACAAGCGGATAAGATTATATACTATATACGCTCTAAATTGACAGTTGATGCAAATGAGTTGAAAGAAATTGGTTCCTTGGGACATTATACTAAGATTGATACTTTAACAAATTTTCTCATAAAAGCTGACTGGAAAAATGAAAATAATTCTGAAACTCAACCTCCCTTTTTACGACTTACTAATCTAAAACAGTTAAATGACCCAATGGAAGGAAGAGTAATATATGATTATTTGGGTATAGATAATACGTTTTTCAAACAATATCAAACTTCTAATGTTTTTATATCTTCTCTAACCACGGTATCTGATAGTTTACCTATGTGGAAGGAGTATGCAGATTCATCTCAAGGTGCCTTTCTTGAATATGATCTGTCTTATCTTGAAGATATAGTTGCTCATAAATCGATAGAGTTTGTTAAAGTTCATTATTTAGATTTAATGTCAGAGAATAAAGATGCAACAGATGTTGGTAAATTTCTTGAGTATTTAAAACAGATATTTGAAAAATTGCAAGAGCTGAAAGCTGAAAAAGAATTGATAAGTTTTGCCGAGAAATTGAAGAAGATTTCTTACCTTTTCAAAGTTAAAGACTATGAGTATGAAATGGAGTATCGTATTTTAATTAATTTAGACGATACAGCTATACAAAATATTATTAAAAGAGATGCTAATGCTTCATCACATGAGAAATACTTGAAGAAGGAAGAAATTGGATTAGAGATTTTTGATAAGGTTAACTATAATGATTTTAGGAAGTATATCGTATTAAGCTCAAAAGATAATGGCAGATATGATTTATTTGTATACATCAATCTGGCTCCCTTGAAATACTCAAAAGTAATTCTGGGTCCAAAGGTTACGGACGCAGATTATATTGCTCCTTATCTTAAACTTGCCAATCCTGATATAGAGATAGAAAGTTCGAAAATTCCTTATCGTTCAGTATAGAAAATGAAATCAGAAAGTGATTTGAGAGAATTTAGTGAGATTGAAATAGATAATGCAGATTTGATTGGGCAATCTTTTATAAAACAAGAAGCTTTAAATGGCGCCATCTCATATTTTAATTTATAAGCGATTTTTAACTATTCTTACATGGCTGTACCTATTCTTAGGATTGTCCTTTATGCCTAATTCCTCTATTGCTATTAGTATAGCTTATCAAGTAGGGGGTAAGAGCTAATCATTGACAGAGGAGCTTTACATATTATCTATTTTGAGTATTATGACCTAGTAAATCCTATTATTATGAAATCAGAAGTTAAGTATGAAAGACTATATCTATTTAAATAATTAGAAAGCGAGTAAATTTATGTCCCGTTCCCAATTAACGATTTTAACAAATATTTGTCTGATTGAAGACTTAGAAACTCAGCGTGTAGTCATGCAGTATCGTTCTCCTGACACCAATCGTTGGTCTGGTTATGCCTTTCCAGGAGGCCATGTAGAAAATGGCGAGTCTTTCGCAGAGTCTGTCATTCGTGAAATCTATGAAGAAACAGGGTTGACTATCCAAAATCCTCAACTTGTCGGCATTAAAAATTGGCCACTGGATACAGGTGGGCGCTATATTGTCATTTGTTATAAGGCAACTGAGTTCTCTGGTACCCTTCGCTCCTCAGATGAAGGAGAAGCTTCTTGGGTGCAAAAAGACCAGATTCGAAACTTGGATCTGGCTTATGATATGTTACCCTTGATGGAAATGATGGAAGCTCCTGACAAATCAGAGTTTTTCTACCGCCACCGTACAGAAGATGGCTGGGAGAAAGAAACTTTTTAGTTCTATGATTAGTCGATAGGTGTTATCTTTTAAAGTAAGGTACTGAAATATAGGCTAAGTATGGTGGTGTAAGTCAGCTGAATATCTCTAAATTTCTTATTATTCTTTTCAATCTATATTTTGAACAATCTCCACCTTCAATGTTGAAATCGGAGATTGTTTTGTTTTATGGTATAATCTTAAAATATGAAAGGAAGTACCAGAAAATGGATGATAAAGTAATTGAACAATATGTAAAACAAGATAATCTTGATATTAGAGTAAAAATACATAAGAAGTATTCAAAAAATAAATTAGGATTTAACAATTGGATATTTTCCAACTACAAAATCACTAATGAAGTAAAGATTCTAGAATTGGGATGTGGTACAGGAGAACTGTGGAAAAGTAATAGTGATTCTATAGATAAAATGAAGCAGTTGGTTATTACAGATTTTTCTAAAGATATGGTGAGAACAACGAGATCAGTGATTGGAAATAGAGACAATGTTAACTATGAAATAATGGATATTCAAAAGATTTCTTTTGAGGATGAAACGTTTGATATTGTTATTGCTAATATGCTTCTACATCATGTAAATGATATTCCTAAAGCGCTCTCTGAGGTGAATAGAGTCTTAAAAACAGGCGGAATTTTTTACTGTGCTACATTTGGTGAAAATGGTGTTGTAGATTATGTGGAAAGTTTATTTAAAGATGAGGTTAATCAAGATTTGGAAAATAAAACTTTTACTTTACAAAATGGCAAAAGGTACCTGAGTAGGTATTTTAACTCTGTCGATACATTACTCTATGATGATGAGTTACAGGTAACTAGCATAGATGATCTAGTTAAATACATCCAAGCCTTTAAAGGAATTTCAGAAATAGGTTCGCTAGAAGAAAAAGTCATTCGTAAAAGATTGGAAGTGCATTTTCATAAGGGTAAGTTAATTATTCCTAAAGAATATGGTATGTTTATTGCTCGAAAGTAAAATTAAGGGAACGAAATTGTGAAAAATTAAGGATAAGCTTTTCAATATAAAATCAAGCGGATAGTCTTTAGAGCCTGCTATAGCTGATTCTATATAAAAGTCTCAATCTTTTTGATTTCGAGGAGTTGCTTGGGTGCAAACAGAACCGCACCAAACATGCGGCTACGCCT
>ERZ1023464.77-NODE-77-length-16439-cov-4.466248_pt1 | contig 16439 bp, 12 predicted proteins | sample MGYA00380529_ERZ1023464 | MGnify/ENA primary metagenome ERZ1023464 (study PRJEB33173, sample SAMEA4830324) | metagenome | study: EMG produced TPA metagenomics assembly of the PRJEB25223 data set... | reverse complement strand
CAGAACTAAATCCTTCGGATAAATTAATTGTCTAACTTTTTGGGGTCAGTACAGAACTGGCGTTTTATTTTTTAGGATGTTGATGGGTTAGGTTCAATCCCCAAGGGACAAGATTTTCAGTCTTGTTTTTGATACGTGTGATATTATCCTTATGACGAATGATAATCAAACTAGCCAGTGCTAGGATAATAGCGATGAATAGAGGGTCATAATTGCTCAGGATAAAACCAAAAAGTGGAAAGAGTAGAACTCCGATAACAGCTGCGATAGATGCTGTGACACTAGACAGTGAAATCATACTACCTAGATAGAGGGTTCCAAAGAAAACAACCACAAGGTAGAGACAGAAAACAGGCGCAAATCCGAAAATCACACCTGCACTGGTTGCGACAGCCTTACCACCCTTAAATCCTGCAAAGATAGGAAAGGTATGGCCAATAACAGCCAAAAGTCCAAAGATGAGAGGTGCAATCCCTTGAAGATGGAAAATAATTGGAAGAAGGGTTGCTAGGGTTCCTTTAAAAAAGTCAATGACAAAGGTAGCCATACCAGCTTTCTTACCTAAAATGCGAAAGGTATTGGTCGTTCCGGTATTTCCAGAACCATGTTCGCGCAGATTGATTTGAAAGAATACTTGTCCAATCCAGAGACCAGACGGAATTGAACCCAGCAAATAGGCTAGGATTAATAAAACTATTGTAATCATACTCCTATTATATCATGAAATGGAAAAGAAAGGCAGAGAATCACTTCTGAAATTGTTACACCGGAGAAAGAAAAATTTTGCAAAATCCTTGGAAAACCTGTAGAATAGTAAAGATGAACGAATAGGAGGTTCCTTGTGTCAAAAAAGGAAATCAATATTAACAATTATAATGATGATGCCATTCAGGTGCTAGAAGGGTTGGATGCGGTCCGTAAACGTCCAGGGATGTATATCGGATCGACCGATGGTGCTGGTCTTCACCACCTAGTCTGGGAAATCGTCGATAATGCTGTCGATGAGGCCTTGTCTGGATTTGGTGACCGTATTGATGTGACCATCAATAAAGATGGCAGTTTAACGGTTCAAGACCATGGTCGTGGGATGCCGACAGGTATGCACGCTATGGGGATTCCAACGGTTGAAGTAATCTTTACCATTCTCCACGCCGGAGGAAAATTCGGTCAAGGTGGTTATAAGACATCAGGTGGACTTCACGGAGTGGGTTCTTCCGTTGTTAATGCCCTTTCTAGCTGGTTAGAAGTAGAAATTACTCGTGATGGAGCAGTTTATAGACAACGTTTTGAAAATGGAGGCAAGCCAGTTACCACTCTAGAAAAGGTTGGAACGGCACCTAAGTCTAAAACAGGTACCAAGGTTACTTTTATGCCTGATGCGACAATCTTTTCTACGACAGACTTCAAGTATAATACCATTTCAGAGCGTCTCAATGAGTCAGCCTTTCTCTTAAAAAATGTGACCTTGTCATTAACGGACAAGCGAACAGATGAAGCGATTGAGTTCCACTATGAGAATGGGGTACAAGACTTTGTTTCTTATCTGAACGAAGATAAGGAGATCTTGACACCTGTTCTATACTTTGAAGGGGAAGACAATGGTTTCCAAGTGGAAGTAGCCCTCCAGTACAATGATGGATTTTCAGATAACATTCTGTCCTTTGTCAATAACGTTCGCACCAAAGATGGTGGAACGCACGAGACTGGACTTAAGTCTGCCATTACCAAGGTCATGAATGACTACGCGCGTAAGACAGGTCTTCTCAAGGAAAAAGATAAAAACCTTGAAGGTTCAGACTATCGTGAGGGACTAGCGGCCGTTCTCTCTATTCTAGTCCCTGAAGAACACCTCCAGTTTGAAGGACAGACCAAGGACAAACTAGGCAGTCCACTAGCTCGCCCAGTTGTGGATGGAATTGTGGCTGATAAGTTGACCTTCTTCGTTATGGAAAATGGGGAACTAGCTTCAAATCTTATTCGCAAAGCCATCAAGGCCCGTGATGCTCGTGAAGCAGCACGTAAGGCGCGTGATGAGAGCCGTAATGGTAAGAAAAATAAAAAAGACAAGGGCTTGCTGTCTGGGAAATTGACCCCAGCCCAATCTAAGAATCCTGCTAAGAATGAACTCTATCTAGTCGAGGGGGACTCTGCCGGTGGCTCTGCCAAGCAAGGCCGTGACCGTAAGTTCCAGGCTATCTTGCCCCTTCGAGGTAAGGTTATCAATACAGCCAAAGCCAAGATGGCGGATATCCTCAAAAATGAAGAAATCAATACCATGATTTATACTATAGGTGCGGGTGTTGGAGCAGATTTTTCTATTGAGGATGCCAACTATGATAAGATCATTATCATGACCGATGCCGATACTGATGGTGCCCATATCCAGACCTTGCTCTTGACATTTTTCTACCGTTACATGCGTCCGCTAGTCGAAGCAGGACATGTCTATATTGCCCTCCCACCTCTCTATAAGATGTCCAAAGGTAAAGGCAAGAAAGAAGAAGTGGCCTACGCTTGGACGGACGGTGAGCTAGAAGAGCTCCGTAAACAGTTTGGTAAAGGCGCTACTCTCCAACGCTACAAGGGACTTGGTGAGATGAATGCGGACCAGCTCTGGGAAACAACTATGAATCCTGAAACCCGTACCCTCATCCGTGTCACAATCGAAGATCTAGCCCGCGCCGAACGCCGTGTCAATGTCCTCATGGGAGATAAGGTCGAACCACGCCGTAAGTGGATTGAGGATAATGTCAAGTTTACGCTGGAAGAAGCGACAGTATTTTAAGTCACTTTTTAATGAATGGGTATCAACATGAGAACTGAAGCAGAAATGTTCGATGTAATTTTAAAGACTGCCGAAACCTTACAAGTCAAAGCTGTCGCTATGTCTGGTTCACGGACAAACCAAAATGTTCCAAAAGATGAATTTCAAGACTACGATGTGGTCTATGTCGTGGATGATTTTGATAATCTGACGAGTGACCTTTCTTGGTTGGACTATTTCGGAAAACGAATTATAGAGCAAGAGGTTGTTCTTGACCATCGTCGTCTTTATCTCATGCTCTTTGAAGATGGTAATCGTATTGATTTGACTCTCTGCCCCAAAGACCACATCCAAGAGTGGGTGGATAGTGAGGCAGGACTCACTGTTTTAGAAGATCCAGAACATTTATTTGAACCCTATTCTCAAAATCTAGAGCGTTACTGGACAAGCCCAGCTAGTGAAAAGGATTTTGAAAAAGTCTGCAATGAATTTTGGTGGGTGTCTGCCTATGTAGTCAAGGGCATTTGTCGTAATCAAGTCATCTATGCGACCGACCATCTCTATGGCATTTGTCAACAAGAATTCTTGAAAATTTTGGCTTGGCAGGTGGCAGCAGATAAGGGAACGGTCGATGTTGGCAAGAACTACAAGTATCTCTTCAACTATTTACCTGCTGAGAAAGAGAAAGAATTCTCAAGTCTACTTGATTTCGCAAGTTTAGATAAAATCATTCAGTCTTTGTTTGCTACCATGGAACTTTTCCACCAAGAAGCTCAAAGACTTGCTCAAAAGCTGGGCTTTGACTACGATAAAGAAGTGGCTGAGAAGATGATTGAGTATGCTGAGGAAAGAGTGAAGAAGTTTGGGAATAACTAGAAAAAGGAAAAAGCGAGAGGAGAAGACTCATGATTGAAAAAGTGGAACGCCTCATTACAGAGATTAATCGTATTCATCTAGAATATTCTAAAGATTATTTTGAAACGGGTAAGGTGGAAAAAATCAATCTCAAGCATACCTTTTCAAAAGTTCCGACTAAAGCGATTTTGGCCTACCGTCTGAATTTACATGAGTCAATTAATGACTATCTGATGAAAGCGGATGTCCAAGATATTGCCTATGTTTATCGTGTCAAAACTTCTGAGTCTATTTTAGATAAAATTACACGTTTTTCTGAGCGTCAAGAGGGCTATCCTGTGAATTCCATTCTTAATGATATTTTTGGTGCTCGTATGATTTTAAGTTCCAAAGAGATAGCTCAAGTTATGGAGAAACTAGATGATTGGCAAGAGCTGTACGGACTAAAAAACTGGTATTTACGTGATAAAGATGGCTATGTCGGTATTCATATCTATTTTAAAAATAAAAGTAATTTTTACTACCCATGGGAACTCCAACTTTGGGATAAGAAAGATGTAGATAGTAATATCGCCAGCCATATCAAGTATAAACGAGGATTTGTGGAGTAGACATTTCAAGTGGAAATGACGATACAGGAATTGGATGAAATTCACTTACTCTATATTTTTTTCATAGTATTTACTCTACATTCTTCGAAAGGAGTTGAACACGCCCTAAATGCTATGTGAAATTTCTTATTAATTGAAGCAACATATTTTAAACACATTAAACTACAGAAAGAGTCATTTAGTTATTTGTAGTAACTGAACACGGGACTAATTTTATTCGGAAAAAAGTCAAATCGTCTTGACTTCATCTATCCCTACGTCGATTTTCTATTTTTCTACAGACAGTTTTGGCAAGCCAAATCGTCCCTTTATATCTTAACTGAACACCTTTTCTGTAAAAACCTACTCTACATTCTTTGAAAGGAGTTGAACACGCCCTAAATGCTGTGTGAAAAAGATAAATTCTCTTACGAGCATCGCTCGCTTTAAGAATTTCCTATTTTCACTTTGCATTTTACGGGCTTAGTATCCTATGTCTAACATTCAAAATATGTCCCTGGAGGACATCATGGGAGAGCGTTTTGGTCGCTACTCCAAGTACATTATTCAAGACCGGGCTTTGCCAGACATTCGTGATGGTTTGAAGCCGGTTCAGCGCCGTATTCTTTATTCGATGAATAAGGATAGCAATACTTTTGACAAGAGCTACCGCAAGTCGGCCAAGTCTGTCGGGAACATCATGGGGAATTTCCACCCACACGGGGATTCTTCTATCTATGATGCAATGGTTCGTATGTCACAGGACTGGAAAAATCGTGAGATTCTAGTTGAAATGCATGGTAATAACGGTTCTATGGACGGTGATCCGCCTGCGGCTATGCGTTATACTGAGGCACGTTTGTCTGAGATTGCTGGCTATCTTCTTCAGGATATCGAGAAAAAAACAGTTCCTTTTGCTTGGAACTTTGACGATACCGAGAAAGAACCGACGGTTTTGCCAGCAGCCTTTCCAAACCTCTTAGTTAATGGTTCGACTGGGATTTCGGCTGGATATGCCACAGATATTCCACCTCATAATTTGGCTGAGGTTATTGATGCGGTGGTTTACATGATTGACCACCCAACTGCCAAGGTAGATAAACTAATGGAATTCTTGCCTGGACCAGACTTCCCGACAGGAGGAATTATTCAGGGCCGTGACGAAATCAAGAAGGCTTACGAAACTGGGAAAGGGCGTGTGGTTGTTCGTTCCAAGACTGAGATTGAAAAGCTAAAAGGTGGTAAGGAACAAATCGTTATTACTGAGATTCCTTATGAAATCAATAAGGCTAATCTGGTCAAAAAAATCGATGATGTTCGTGTCAATAACAAAGTTGCAGGTATTGCTGAGGTTCGTGATGAGTCTGACCGTGATGGTCTTCGTATCGCTATTGAGCTCAAAAAAGACGCTAATACAGAGCTTGTTCTCAACTATCTATTCAAATATACCGACCTACAAATCAACTACAACTTCAACATGGTGGCGATTGACAATTTCACACCTCGTCAGGTCGGGATTGTTCCAATCCTGTCTAGCTACATCGCCCACCGTCGCGAAGTGATTTTGGCGCGTTCCCGCTTTGATAAGGAAAAGGCTGAGAAACGTCTCCATATCGTCGAAGGTTTGATTCGTGTGATTTCGATTTTGGACGAAGTCATTGCTCTTATCCGTGCTTCTGAGAATAAGGCGGACGCCAAGGAAAACCTCAAAGTTAGCTATGATTTTACGGAAGAACAGGCTGAAGCTATCGTTACCTTGCAACTTTATCGCTTGACCAATACAGATGTGGTTGTTTTGCAGGAAGAAGAAGAAGAACTTCGTGAAAAGATTGCCATGCTGGCGGCTATTATCGGGGATGAACGGACCATGTACAATCTCATGAAGAAAGAACTTCGTGAGGTCAAGAAGAAATTTGTAACTCCTCGTTTGAGTAGCTTAGAAGACACTGCGAAAGCAATCGAGATTGATACAGCTAGTCTAATTTCTGAGGAAGATACCTATGTCAGCGTGACCAAGGCAGGTTACATCAAGCGTACCAGCCCGCGTTCTTTTGCAGCTTCAACGCTAGAGGAAATTGGCAAACGTGATGATGACCGTTTGATCTTTATTCAATCTGCCAAGACAACCCAGCATCTTTTGATGTTCACGACTCTTGGAAATGTCATTTATCGACCAATTCATGAATTGTCAGATATTCGCTGGAAGGATATCGGAGAGCATCTGAGCCAAACCATCACAAACTTTGAAACTAACGAAGCAATCCTCTATGTGGAAGTCGTGGATCAGTTTGATGATGCGACAACCTACTTTACTGCAACTCGTCTCGGTCAAATCAAGCGTGTAGAACGCAAAGAATTCTCTCCATGGCGGACCTATAAATCTAAGTCTGTCAAGTATGCTAAGCTTAAAGACGAGACAGACCAGATTGTAGTAGTGGCTCCGATTAAACTGGATGATGTTCTCTTGATTAGTCAAAACGGTTATGCCCTGCGTTTCAATATCGAAGAGGTTCCAGTTGTCGGTGCTAAGGCAGCGGGTGTCAAAGCTATGAATTTGAAAGAAGATGATGTCCTCCAATCTGCCTTTATCTGTAACACCTCATCCTTCTACCTCTTGACCCAGCGTGGAAGCTTGAAACGTGTTTCCATTGAGGAAATTCCAGCAACCAGCCGTGCCAAACGTGGTTTACAAGTTTTGCGTGAGTTGAAAAACAAACCGCATCGTGTCTTCTTAGCAGGAGCAGTTGCAGAGCAAGGCTTCGTTGGTGACCTCTTTAGTACAGAAGTGGACGGGAACGATCAAACTCTGATTGTTCAATCTAACAAAGGAACAATCTATGAAAGCCGATTACAAGACTTGAATCTGTCAGAACGCACAAGTAACGGTAGCTTCATCTCTGACACGATTTCAGATGAAGAAGTTTTTGATGCTTATCTTCAGGAAGCTTATAAAGAATTTGAATCTAAGAGATGATAAAAAACAATGAAAAGCTTTGCATTGAGAAATTTGTTAAGCTATAGATTTAAGGGTTGAATTTGACTATATATACAAAAACGAACAGTGCTGATTCCAAACCGATAGAGACTTGGTCTGCTCGTTTTCATGATTTTAGTGGTATAGACCACTATAGATTTGAGCGGAAAAATGTTAACATATGAGCAACTATACAAGTTTTCCTAATAAAAAATAATAATTTTTAAGAAAACAATTGCATCTATAATATTTTTATGTTATACTTTTGTTGTTTAAAGAAAGCGCGTTCTATAAATAGTTTATTCAAATATAAAAGGAGTTTTGTATGTCTCAAAACAAACAAGATAAAGGATTTCGTTTTTCTATTCGTAAACGTAGCGTTGGAGTATGTGGCGTTGCCATTGCAACATTTTTACTAGGTTCTGGACTAATTTTTCAATCAAATGTAGTAAAAGCGACAGAGCCAAGTGTAGCTGCAGTTGCTGGTGAAAATATTGCTGCTCATAAACCTGCGAGTCAGAGTTCAATTGCTTATGGAGGAGATGCTTCTAGAGCAGTTGACGGCAATCGTGATAACGCGTGGAGCCACCGTTCTGTTACCCATACAGATTTTCAAGATCATTCTTGGTGGAAAGTTGATTTAGAGAAAGAAGAATCAGTAGGAACTGTTCGTATTTACAATCGTGGAGATGGGGATGTAGCAAATCGTTTATCTAATTTTGATGTTATTTTATTGGACAAAGATGGAAATGAAGTAACTCGTCAACACATCGATAGCTTAAACAATCAACCAACAGTTGATGTTCAATTCACTGGAGTGAATGCACGATATGTTAAAGTGGAGCTAAATAATTCAAAAACACCACTTAGCTTAGCAGAGGTGGAAGTGTATCGTTCTGCACAAGAAAAAGCAGCGACTAACACTAAATCTGAAAACAAAGCAAAAACAGACTTTACTGCAGAATTAAATAACTATCTATTTGGATTAAATTATGATAAATTAAATATTTTAACTAGAAAAGGCGAAACATTAGAAAATTACACTAATACAAGCACAAAACAACAAGGAAATGAATTTGTGGTTGTAGAAAAAGTGAAGAAGAACCTTTCTAATGGTTCTGCTGATGTTGCCATGAATGGTAACGGAGATATCTTCCTAGGTGCATTGTTTAAAGCAAATCAAGATCTCCTAGAAAATAAACCACAACAAATTAGCTTAGATCGTAGCAAAGGTAGAATTAGTGTTGATTTACCAGGAATGGTAGGCGGAGATAGCTATGTAGATGCTACTCCAACTGCAAGTGGTATGCAGGAAGGTGTGAATACCTTGTTAAATCGTTGGCATGAAAAATATGCTGCGAAAAATCCTGCTCCAGCACGTATGCAGTACGAATCAACTTCTGCTTACAGCATGAATCAATTGAAAGCAAAATTCGGAAGTGATTTTGAAAAAGTCGGTGTTAATTTGAAAATTGACTTTGAGGCTGTAAACAAGGGTGAAAAACAAGTTGAAGTTGTTGATTTTAAACAAATTTACTATACTGCTAACTTTGATGCTCCAAAAAATCCATCCGATGTATTTGCACCAGGAGTAACGGTTGATCAATTGAAAACACGTGGAATTGATGAAACAACACCTCCTGTATACGTGTCAAGCGTTTCATACGGACGTCAAATGTATGTCAAATTTGAAACAACAAGCAAGAGTACAGAGTTGAAAGCAGCCATCAATGCTGTCATTAAAGGGGTACCTATTAAAGCCGAATCTGAATGGGCGCGTGTCTTGAAGGATACAACTGTAACAGTTTCAATCGTAGGAGGAAATGCTGATGGCGCTGCACGTGTTGTGACAGGTACAGTAGAAGATTTGAAGAAATTGATTCAAGAAGGAGCTACTTTCAGTACGCAAAACCCTGCTGTTCCAATTTCTTATAAGACTGCATTCTTGAAAGATAATCAAGTAGCCACAATTCAAAGCAATACAGACTACATTGAAACTAAAGTGACTTCATACAAAAATGGTTACCTCAATTTACACCATAAGGGAGCTTATATTGCTCGTTACTATGTTTACTGGGATGAAGTGACTTATGACAAGGATGGTGTTGAAAGTATTCGTTCACGTCAGTGGGAGCATAACGGTCAGAACAGAACTGCTGGCTTCCAAACGGAGCTTCAATTTAAAGGAAATGTACGTAATATACGCGTGAAGATTCAAGAAAAAACAGGTCTTGTTTGGGAACCATGGCGTACAGTTTACAATCGTACAGACCTTCCTCTTGTTCAAAAACGTACCATTGTTAACTCAGGTACAACAATCAGACCAAAATACGATGAAAAAGTTGAAAACAACTAATTTTTCACTTGTAAAAGGAATCAGTTCTAAGAGCTGGTTCTTTTTATTGCTGACATTCATCTGAAATCAAAAAGCAACAAAAATAGTCAACTATTTGTTATCAATCTATTTTTATGCCTTTTGTTTTTTTCCTAAAAATGGGGTTTTGGGCCAGCCTTTTGAAAAAAATTTTTTAATGAGGTGAAAATCGGTAAATTTGAGCATAATATCTTGTAAAAAATTCTAAAATCCTTTAAAATAAAATAGTTGGAGGAATTTATGAATGTAAATCAGATTGTACGGATTATTCCTACTTTAAAAGTTAATAATAGAAAATTAAATGAAACATTTTATATTGAAACCCTTGGCATGAAGGCCTTGTTAGAAGAATCGGCCTTTCTATCACTAGGTGATCAAACAGGTCTAGAAAAGCTAGTTTTAGAAGAGGCGCCAAGCATGCGCACTCGTAAGGTAGAGGGAAGAAAAAAACTAGCTAGATTGATTGTCAAGGTGGAAAATCCCTTAGAAATCGAAGGACTCTTATCTAAAACAGATTCGATTCATCAATTATATAAAGGTCAAAACGGCTATGCTTTTGAAATTTACTCTCCAGAAGATGATTTGGTTTTGATCCATGCAGAAAATGATAGAGAAAGTCTAGTCGAAGTAGTAGAAAAACCTGAATTTCAAACAGATTTGGAATCAATTTCTTTGAGTAAATTTGAGATTTCTATGGAATTACATCTTCCAACTGATATTGAAAGTTTCTTGGGATCATCTGAAATTGGGGCATCACTTGATTTTATCCCAGCTCAGGGGCAAGATTTGACTGTGGACAATACGGTTACTTGGGACTTATCTATGCTCAAGTTCTTGGTCAATGAACTAGATATAGAAAGTCTTCGCCAGAAGTTTGAGTCTACTGAATATTTTATTCCTAAGTCTGAAAAATTCTTCCTTGGTAAAGATAGAAATAATGTTGAATTGTGGTTTGAAGAAGTATGAAGTGGACCCAGATTATTAAAAAAATAGAAGAACAAATCGAGGCAGGGATTTATCCCGGAGCCTCTTTTGCGTATTTTAAGGACAATCAATGGACGGAGTTCTATTTAGGTCAGAGTGACCCAGAGCATGGCTTGCAGACTGAGTCAGGACTAGTTTATGACCTAGCTAGTGTCAGCAAGGTTGTTGGGGTTGGCACCGTTTTTACCTTCTTGTGGGAAAACGGTCAATTAGATATTGACAGACCAGTAACCGATTTTTTACCTGAAAGTGATTATCCAGATATCACTATTCGCCAGCTCTTAACTCACGCTACAAATCTTGATCCTTTTATTCCCAATAGAGATCTTTTAGCAGCTTCTGAATTAAAGGAAGCTATGTTTCATCTCAACAGACGAAGCCAGCCAGCCTTTCTTTATTCGGATGTTCATTTTTTACTTTTGGGTTTTATTTTGGAAAGAATCTTTAATCAAGACTTGGATGTGATTTTACAAGAACAAGTTTTGAAACCTTGGGAAATGAAGGAAACCAAGTTTGGCCCTGTTGAGCTTGCTGTTCCAACAGTTAGAGGTGTAGAGGCAGGTATGGTACATGATCCCAAGGCTCGCCTTCTGGGTAGACATGCTGGTAGTGCTGGTTTGTTTTCGACTGTAAAGGATTTACAAATCTTTTTAGAACACTATTTAGCAGATGATTTTGCAAGAGACTTAAGTCAAAATTTTTCTCCTTTGGATGACAAGGAACGTTCTTTGGCATGGAATTTGGAAGGAGATTGGCTAGACCATACGGGCTATACAGGTACCTTTATCATGTGGAATCGTCAGAAGCAAGAAGCGGTCATTTTCCTATCGAATCGTACCTATGAAAAGGATGAGAGGGCTCAATGGATTTTAGACCGTAATCAAGTGATGGACTTGATTCGCAAAGAAGAGTAAGGAGAGACATGTCAAATATTTTAAAAGGGACTTTACTAACAGTTGTGGCTGGTATTGCTTGGGGCTTGTCAGGAACGAGTGGCCAATACCTGATGGCGCACGGAATTTCGGCTCTGGTTTTGACCAACTTGCGTCTTTTTATCGCTGGTGGAATTCTCATGCTCTTAGCTTATGCTACTGCAAAGGATAAAATGCTGACCTTTTTAAAGGATAGAAAGAGTTTGCTGTCTCTTCTCATTTTTGCTCTAATTGGCCTCTTCCTCAACCAATTCGCCTATCTAACTGCTATTCAGGAAACCAATGCAGGAACTGCGACGGTGCTTCAGTATGTTTGTCCTGTCGGGATTTTGATTTATAGCTGTATCAAGGATAAGGTGGCGCCGACACTGGGAGAGATTGTTTCCATCATATTAGCCATTGGAGGGACCTTCCTGATCGCCACTCATGGGCAGTTGGACCAGTTGTCTATGACACCTGCAGGTCTGTTCTGGGGTCTCTTTTCTGCTCTGACTTACGCACTTTATATCATTTTGCCCATAGCCTTGATTAAGAAGTGGGGGAGTAGTTTGGTTATTGGTGTGGGAATGGTCATAGCAGGTTTGGTCGCTCTTCCTTTTACAGGAGTTCTACAGACTGCTATCCCAACTAGTCTTGATTTTCTCCTCGCTTTTGCGGGCATTATTCTTATCGGGACTGTCTTTGCCTATACAGCCTTCTTAAAGGGAACCAGTCTGATAGGACCGGTTAAGTCAAGTTTGTTGGCTTCAATTGAGCCAATTTCGGCTGTTTTCTTTGCCTTCCTAATTATGAATGAACAATTTTATCCTATTGATTTTCTTGGCATGGCAATGATATTGTTTGCTGTAACTTTGATTTCGTTGAAAGATTTACTCTTAGAACAATAAAAAGACTCTCTGTCGTCCGTGACAGAGAGTTTTTGCCTAGTAATCTAATTATTTTCAAGATAAAATTCAAAACGTTCGCCTACATATTGACTTTTCACGTATTCAAAAGCAGTACCATCTTCTAGGTAGGAAACCTGAGTTAAACCAAGAATAGCATGTCCTTTTTCAACTTCCAAATAGTGGGCAATTTTTTCTTTAGCAAGACGAGCATAAATAGTCTGCTGTGATTTACCAATACGGTAGCCATGTTTTTGCAAGGTTTGGAAGAAATGAATGGCGATTTCTTCTTTTTTAAAGTCCTTAATGAATTTTTCAGGAATAGAAGCAACTTCATAAACCAGAGGAACTTGGTCGGCATAGCGAACACGTTCCATTCGGATAATGTTTTCGGTTGGAGAAATTCCTAACTTGGCAACTTCCTGCTCATTGGGAATGGTTTTTCTGTAGGAAATGAGTTGACTAGAGGGAATTTTGCCTTGGGACTTAACAATTTCAGTAAAACTGGTTGTCCCTCGCATCTTTTCTTGTACCCGAGTACTGGAAACAAAGGTGCCGCTTCCTACACGACGCTCTAAAACGCCTTCTTCGACTAATAGAGATACAGCTTGGCGGAGGGTCATGCGGCTGACCTCAAATTGTTCAGCCAAATCTCTTTCACTCGGCAACCTCTCACCAATGGCCCAACGGTGCTCGTCAATATCCTTTTTAATCTGATCATGGATTTTCATATAAGCGGGTAGCATGTTTTTCACTTCATTTCTATCTTTTCTCTATTGTACCTCAATAAACTAGAAAAAGTCAATCTTCGCCTTGTTTATACTCTTCGAAAATCAAATTCAAACCACGTCAGCGTCGCCTTACCGTACTCAAGTACAGCCTGCGGCTAGCTTCCTAGTTTGCTCTTTGATTTTCATTGAGTATTAGTTGGTAATTCGCCCTTATTTGTGATAGAATATTGGAAAAAGATATTTCTTTTGAGAAAGGAAAAAGATGAGCAACATTTCAACTGATTTGCAAGATGTAGAAAAAATCATCGTATTGGACTATGGTAGCCAGTACAACCAGCTGATTTCACGCCGTATCCGTGAGATCGGTGTTTTTTCAGAACTAAAGAGCCATAAAATTTCAGCTGCTGAAGTTCGTGAAATCAACCCTGTAGGAATCATCCTTTCAGGTGGTCCAAACTCTGTATACGAAGATGGTTCATTTGATATTGACCCAGAAATCTTTGAACTTGGAATTCCTATTTTGGGAATCTGTTATGGTATGCAGTTATTGACCCATAAACTTGGAGGAAAAGTTGTTCCTGCAGGTGATGCTGGGAATCGTGAATACGGTCAATCAACTCTAACTCACACACCATCAGCGCTTTTTGAATCAACACCTGATGAACAAACTGTATTGATGAGCCACGGCGATGCAGTTACCGAGATTCCTGCTGACTTTGTTCGTACAGGTACATCATCTGACTGTCCATACGCAGCCATTGAAAACCCAGATAAACACATTTACGGTATCCAATTCCATCCAGAAGTTCGCCATTCTGTATACGGAAATGATATCCTTCGTAACTTTGCCCTTAACATCTGTAAGGCTAAAGGTGATTGGTCAATGGATAACTTCATTGATATGCAGATCCAAAAAATTCGTGAAACCGTCGGTGATAAACGTGTCCTTCTTGGTCTATCAGGTGGTGTTGACTCATCTGTCGTTGGAGTTCTTCTCCAAAAGGCTATTGGCGATCAATTGATCTGTATCTTTGTAGACCACGGTCTTCTTCGTAAAGGAGAAGCTGACCAAGTTATGGACATGCTTGGTGGTAAGTTTGGTTTAAATATCGTTAAAGCAGATGCTGCAAAACGTTTCCTCGACAAACTTGCTGGTGTTTCTGACCCTGAACAAAAACGTAAAATCATCGGTAATGAGTTTGTATATGTTTTTGATGACGAAGCAAGCAAGCTCAAAGATGTGAAATTCCTTGCTCAAGGAACTCTTTACACAGACGTTATCGAGTCTGGTACGGATACTGCTCAGACTATCAAGTCACACCACAACGTTGGCGGTCTTCCAGAAGACATGCAGTTTGAATTGATCGAACCACTCAACACTCTTTATAAAGACGAAGTTCGTGCCCTTGGTACAGAGCTTGGTATGCCAGCCCATATCGTATGGCGCCAACCATTCCCAGGACCAGGACTTGCGATCCGTGTCATGGGAGAAATTACTGAAGAAAAACTTGAAACAGTTCGCGAATCAGACGCTATTCTTCGTGAGGAAATTGCCAAAGCAGGTCTTGACCGCGATATCTGGCAATACTTCACAGTGAACACAGGCGTTCGTTCAGTCGGTGTTATGGGTGACGGTCGTACGTATGACTACACGATTGCAATCCGTGCCATCACCTCTATCGATGGTATGACTGCTGACTTTGCCAAAATTCCTTGGGAAATCCTTCAAAAAATCTCAGTACGTATCGTAAACGAAGTGGACCACGTTAACCGTATCGTCTACGATATTACAAGTAAACCACCTGCAACAGTAGAGTGGGAATAGAGTTAATGAGCTAAAAAAGCCTAGAAATCAATATTTCTAAGGCTTTTTATTTTGCTTTAACAACAATTTAACAACAAAAATATAATTTTTCCTATAAACCATACTTATCTTTAATCTGTTTTTGAATATGTGGTTTTAAATACCATATTTCATGACCTTCATCATTTGTTTCGACATACTCATAACTTTTAAGAAATTCTTCATCACTTACATACTCTCCATCATCAAACATCTTTTCTAAATCGCTGATAGAATTTGAATGTCGAACGTGATTTTGTTTTAATTGAACATCTTTCATCATAGAACCCCCCTGTATATGAATTATAACTAATAATACGGTAAACTTCAATAGTTTACCGTAGGAATCTAAAGTTTAATCGGACAGACTTCGCTAGTCAGACAAAACTTTAGATTAAAATTTTTTAGTATGCTGATTGCCATTAAAGTTACTTTTTCTGATATTATTATCACTCACAATTACTTTTCCAGTCATTCTAGTAGCAACTTCTTTCATTGCATTTGGTCTTACATGAGAGTACGTTCCAAGTGTGGTCTTAATATCAGCATGTCCTAGACGATTTTGCATTTCTAAATCATTCATCCCTAGAGAGAGCATAAAGCTAGCATGAGAGTGTCTTAAATCATGGATTCTTATTGATTTTATCTTTGCGTAATCACTATGAGATTTTAAAACACGTTTAAGAGTTGATTTTACCAACGGACTATCCGCTATGGAAAATACAAATTTACATTTTCCTATCTGAGATTGTGCTTTCTTCCAATATTTCAAATATTCTAATGTATCGTCATCAAGATACAAAAGCCTTACACCTGATATAGATTTTGTATCGGTAAGATACCACTCTTTTTGATTTTTATAATACATTGAACAATCTATTAAAACTGTACCTTTTTCAAAATCAATTTTAGACCATTCAATAGCTTGTAATTCACTTGTCCTAACTCCAGTCATAAAGAAAAACCAAAATGTAGTAAAGTACAATAATTCATAGATATTAGATTTATCAAATGTACTAATAAATAGCTGAAATTCTTCCACCGTCCAAAAATCAACTTTAGGGCGGTCTTTCTTTACGTTTCCCACCGTTTTAGCAACATTACTTGATAACATACCTAGTTTAACTGCTAAATCAAAGACTTGTTGTAAGATTTGATGAACAGAACGAATATAATTATTAGACAACCCCTCTATAAACATTGAATTTTGCCATTGCTTAACATGAGGAGCTTGAATATCCGATAACTTCATATTCTCAAAATATGACAGTCTTTTAAATTTTGATTGTGTCATATCAAAAGTACGTTTTCTTACTTGGCTTTTATAGTCTGGTATAAAATAATCATCAAGAAACTTTTTAAAAGTCATTGTACTATTAACAGTTATAGAACCTTTACCAAAATCAGCAAGCATACGTAAACGCCACTCTTGAGCTTCCTTTTGCGTTTTAAAGCCATTCTTAAACTTTTGTATCCTTTTACCAGTCTGAACATCAAAACCTAGAGAA
>ERZ1023464.76-NODE-76-length-16676-cov-3.963360_pt1 | contig 16676 bp, 18 predicted proteins | sample MGYA00380529_ERZ1023464 | MGnify/ENA primary metagenome ERZ1023464 (study PRJEB33173, sample SAMEA4830324) | metagenome | study: EMG produced TPA metagenomics assembly of the PRJEB25223 data set... | reverse complement strand
GCGTTTCAAAATTATCTGTAGCATCTAAAATCAAAGAAATATTTGTAGCATGCGCTTCTAAAAATTGACGATCAACATGTGCGATATGACTGTGTATGACGACATCTTTACGAATTGCTAATAATTTTGTTTCTGCAGCAATGACCTTAGGCAATGCTGCATCTGCATCCGCTTCTGAAAATAATGTTTGCCTTTGAAGATTACTGTATTCAATATAATCTCTATCCACAATCGTAAGTTCACCTATGCCAGAGCGCACTAAACCCTCTGCAAGATGTGTACCTAAAGCACCCATACCAACAATAAGTACATGCTGTCTCTTAATTTTATCCTGTCCGTTTGATCCAATATGTTTAAATAACATTTGTCTTGAATATCGATCCTGTGTCACACGAATAACCCTCTCTTCACATCATTATTTCTATTATAAATCTTGGTCTCCAATGTAACAACGGTTTAAAATTAATATTGTTATAAAGTAGTGTTTCCCCTTATCTTTATTCAGCTCTAATGCGTGTTTTTATTTTATCTTTCATTAATATAGACAAGTATTTTCAACATTCTGAACATATCCTATTATCTTAACTTCATGGTACAATGAATCAAATATTATTTTGAGGTGAATTCATGGCGCGATCAAAAAACTTTGAACAACTATTAGAAGAAGCGAAAGATATCGTAATTAACTCTATTGGAGAAACAATGGATCTTTACGGTGTCAATCGGAGTGTAGGTAATCTTTATGGCACGATGGTTTTCGAACAAAAAAGCATGACATTAGATGAAATGCGTTATGAGTTACAAATGAGTAAACCAAGTATGAGTGCCGGTGTTAAACGACTACAAGAATTTGATGGTGTAAAGCAACAATTTATTAGAGGTAGCAGAAAACAACACTTTACAGCAGAAAAAGATTTCTTTACGTTTTTCGGTAATTTTTTCTCGCAAAAATGGAATCGTGAAATCAAATTAAATTTAGAAGCCATTCAACGAGCAGAAAAATTACTCTTCCCTATTATTGATTCTGAAGATGCAGAACCAGAATGGATTGAAGATGCCAATAAAATGTTAGAACAAATTGAACATTCCAAAGTCTATTATGCTTGGCTATCTACACTTTCCGAAGCACTACATTCCGGAGAAATTTTTGATTATTTTCCTATTCCAAATCAAACTAGCGCTTCACAAAGCTGATCAATATTTAACTAAAAAAGTACCCTTCTCCATTTCACTTTGTTGTGTAGGCTTTGAAGGGTACTTTATTAATGGTTGTTGCCATATTTATTCTATTGTAATTTGTAAACCATCGTAAGCAATGGTAGTCAACAATCCTTCCTCTTTTAATTGCTGTTCTAATTGTTCAATGTGTGTTTCATTTAAGTTTTCCGTTGCTTCTATGTGTGTAAAGTAAGTGTGTGTTGCATTGATTTCACGCGCGATAGTCACACTTTCTTGAAAAGTAATTTCACCTAACGCTGCTAGCATACCATTTTCGTGAATTCGTTCTTTGGTAACTGGATTAACTTCATTACTACCAAATGGTAAAATCGCAACATCAACGTTCTTCAATTTTTCTATTGGGTGATAACCTTTAATTTCATCCGGGATAATTAAAATGCGTAATGTGGATGTCGTAATATAAAATCCAAATGCAATGTCTTCTGCTAGCTGAATCCACTCTATAGTCGTTTCACCTATCTTTATTTGACCATTGTTAGGAATAATCTCTTTTTCAATTACACCTAAATCACCTAGATAGTTTAAATGATCCCAATGACCAAAATATTTTTTAAAATCATTTACATGTTGCTCTGTAAGGATTATTTTCGATTTTTTGGATTGTGGTACTTTATTTATAAAATCAAAATTTAATGTTTCCCAAATTCTTATACCCATCGTATGATCAGGATGCCAATGCGAATATATGCCATATTTTATATCATAAATTTCTGAACGGCGTAATTGATAAAATATATCCTCAGAAGTATCAATTAATAATTGGAGGTCATGTATATAAATAGCTGGTCCAGTTCTATGTATTGCTTGTAAATGTTGCGAATGGGACTTATAAAGTGACGGAAACCCACCTGCTGTTCCTAAAAATTCTATCTTCATATATACACCCCTTCTAAAATAAAATGATGCTTATTATCATTTGAATTTATCAAAAAATACATTCATATTATAGATGTTTGTCTTATACTTTTAAAAAAACCTGTATAGCTATTATCTATGTCATACAGGTTTTTAAGTATTGAAGTTTATATTTGGAAAATGATTTTAGCCAATAGTGATGATTTCATGCGCTAGTGAGGTGGCCTCATAATTTGAATGTGTAACAAAGATAATAGAAATTTGCCACTTTTCAAATATACGTTGCACAAGTTGGATACTTTCATGCTTAGTCGAATCGTCTAGACTTGAAAATGGTTCATCTAACAGAATCAAGTCTGGCTTTGTACTCAGTGTTCTAGCTAAAGCCACGCGTTGTGCTTCTCCACCTGATAAACGCATAGGATATTGATCTTTTAGGTGATCAATATTTAGTTGTTTCATCAATTTATCGATATGATCAGAAGGTTGTGCCATGAAAGTAATATTTTGATAGACATTCATGTTAGGAAAAAGTTGGTAATCTTGGAAAAGATAGCCAATATTTCTTTTTTGAATTTTCACATCAATCGCATGTGCTGAATCTGAAATAATACGTTTATTCACTTGTATAAATGCGTTGTCAGGTTGCCTTAAACCCGCTATCATATTTAATATTGTCGTCTTGCCAATACCGGAGGGCCCTTTAATTGCATATATCTTTGGTTTATCATCATTAATTTGTATGCTTAATGGTGTTGCTTTAAGCTGATGTGTCAGATGTATATGTAACAATTAATCTACCTCCCGATAACGATCTTTATTTAATAAATTAATTGTACCTATAACAGTTATCGCAAATGCTACCAATACAATCACCCATAACCATGCTTGATTTTCCTTACCTTGTTCAACCAAGAAATAAATCTCTAATGGTAATGTATTTGTCTTGTTTGGAATATAGCCAGCCACCATAAGCGTAGCGCCAAATTCACCAATTGCTCTTGCAAAGCTCATCATTACACCAGATAATATTGCACGTTTAGATAGCGGTAGAATTAATTTAAAAAATATTTTACTTTCACTGGCTCCCATTGTCCTAGCTGTATTTAGCATCTTATGATCTATACTGCGGAAACCTTGTACAGTATGTTGGTACATCAATGGAAAACTGACGATCACAGAGGCAATGACTGCACCAGTCAATGTAAACACTACGGGTAAGTGTAATACATTAGCAAAAAATGCCCCAATATAACTTCTTGGTGAAAACACTATGAGCAAGATGAACCCCATCACAGTCGGTGGTAAAACAATAGGTAAGACTATGATACTTTCTAAGATTCTAGCAATGATACCATGGCGTCTATATAACCATTTTGAAATGACTACGCCAATTAAAGTTACTATGATAGTACTTATAACGGCTACTTTAAGTGATATCCAAAATGGTGTAATATCTGGCATTGCTAAATCCTCCTATGCATCAAATTGATATTTTTTCAAAATATCTTTGGCCTTATCTGTTTTTAAGAAATCTATCCATTCTTTCGCTAACTTTTTATCTGTTGTAGTAGCTGCTTTATAAGTAATTGGTTTTTTCAAATCGGCTGTATTGATTTCTTTCACTTTACTACTACCATTTTGTTGTGATTGATATAAATCTGTTTTATACACATAACCTAATTGTGCATTACCTTTTTCAACATAGTTTAATACTTGACGCACATCTTTGGCATAAACTAAATTTGGTTTCACTTTATCGAATAAATGATTATCTTTTAAATATTGCTCAGCATATTTACCTGCAGGTACTGATTTTGCTTCACCAATGGCTAACTTATCATCGCCTTGTATATCAGTTACCGAATGATAGTTGCTATCTTTTTCACCAATTAATACTAGTTGGTTTTTAGCATACTCATATGTATTTTGTGCTTTGTCTTTATCAACTAGTCCGTCCACATCTTTTGTATTTGCAGACATAAATACATCTACTGGTGCACCTTTTTCTATTTGTTGTCTTAAAGCACCTGAACCACCATAATTAAAAGAAACGTCTACATCTTTATGATCTTTTTTAAAAGCTTTTTCTAAATCCTTAGTGACATCCGTTAGACTTGCTGCTGCAGAAACATGTAATTCTTGTTTTGCTTTTTCATCGCTTTTCGTTTTACTATTATCCTTATTATCACCATTTGAACATCCTGCTAACACAAGACATAAAACAATAAATGAAATAATTAAATATTTAAATTTAATTTTCAAAATAATCACTCCTATTTTCTTTTATTATATGCTTGTAATCAAGAAAATAAAAGAGCGGAGTGAAGAAATCAATGAGTCCAGTTTGATTTCTTCACTCCGCCTTGAGACAAAAATATTTTCAGTTTATAACATGTCATAAAATATAGCGCGTTTTTAAACATAGCCTAATCAATTCGACATGCGCTGCTTTTATTATAAATGTTTGATAAAGCGTTTAAATGCTTGGCGTCCAGTATCGGTATTTTTAAAAACACCTGCATCTTCTAACACACGTTTAAATTTATAACCGACTTCTTTATCAACGATGTCGTCAACATTTTGTTTATTGATATCATAAGTGCGCTTCATATTTTCAGCCCATTGTTGGTGCATACCTAAATCTAATTGGTTATCACCCACAAGATACGTTTTTACTTGTTGTAATTCCTCTTTTAAGCGCCCTGGTAATATCGCCGTACCCATCACTTCTATTAAACCGATGTTCTCTTTTTTAATATGTTGTACATCCTCATGTGGATGGAATATGCCATCTGGAAATGCTTCGGAAGTTTGATTATCTCTTAAAACGATATCTAATTCATATTGTGATTGTCTATAACGTGCAATCGGTGTTACAGTATGATGTCTTTCACCATCATTACTAAATGCCCTTACATCTATCGTTTCATCTGAGTATTGATTCCACGTATTCATCACATATGTTGCTGCATTAATTAATTCATCGCGATTTTCGCTTTTTAATCGAATCACACTCATTGGCCAATTCAATGTACTCGCTGTTACCGATGAAAATTCATTCATTGTAAACCGCTCTATTTCTGCCGCATTATCCATAGGAAATACATGTTTGCCAGCCTGATAATGATTATGTGATAAAATCGATCCACCAACTAATGGAATGTCTGCATTAGATCCAATAAAATAATGTGGAAATTGTTCAATAAACGCTAACAAATTAACAAATGTTTGTTTATTAATTTCCATAGGCACATGATGTTCAGATAACACAATGCTATGCTCTGGAAAATAAGCATATGGTGAATATTGGAATCCCCACGACTTTCCGTCTAATTTCAATCGTATAATACGATGATTCGTACGAGCTGCTTGTGTAACCGAACCTTGGTAGCCTTCATTTTCAATACATAGTGCACATTTAGGATAATGTTTAGCTGGTTCAGCTTTAGCTTTCGCAATTTGCTTTGCATCTTTTTCAGGTTTAGATAAATTGATTGTAATTTCAATATCATCGTATTCTGTTTCTACTTCATAATTAATATTATTAGCAATAGCATCTTCTTTTACATAATGATTCCGTTTAGTTATTTCATAAAAATAATTAGTAGCTGTTTCCGGTGATTTTTTATAGGCTTCTACAAAATTTCGATTAATAACTGAAGGTCGAGGTGTTATTAAATCTAATATTTGTGCTTCAACGATTTCTTTTTTATATAATGCATCTTCTAGGCAGTTTTCATTAACTGCTTGTTCAATCCAATACTGAGCAATCGCATTTGCAGTGGCATCTTGGTTTAGTGGTGATTCATTATCAACATCAATACCTATTGCATTTAAAATTCGGAGCAGTTGATTTTGAATATAAATGTTATCTTCTTGTTCATAATCACCAAATGCAATTGCCTGTGTGACAAATTGCTGTACTAATTGTTGATTTAATAACATGCCTTATACCTCCGTATCTTCTTGATAACCGTTTGGATGTTGATTATGCCAGCGCCAAGCTGAATCAATAATGTCATGTATATTATCATGTTTTGGTTTCCAACCAAGTATTGATTGTGCTTTATCACTTGATGCAACTAATTTACTAGGGTCTCCAGCTCTTCTAGGTCCAACCTTCGCTTCAATTGGTTTGTTTGTCACCTTTCGAGCCGCTTCTAATATCTCAAATACTGAGTACCCCTGACTACTTCCTAAATTAAATGCGCCAGATTCCCCACCATTTTGTAAATGTTGGTAAGCTAAAATATGTGCATCTATTAAGTCGACAACGTGAAGGTAGTCACGAATACATGAACCATCTTCCGTATCATAGTCATCACCAAATATCGTTAATGCTTCTCTTTGTCCCAATGCAACTTGTAATACAATTGGCACTAAATGCGTCTCTGGACGGTGGTCTTCACCTATAGTGCCCTCTTCTTTTGCACCCGCTACATTAAAGTAACGCAAGGCTGCATAATTAACACCGTAAGCATTGTGACTCCAATGCATCATTTTTTCCATCATTAACTTACTTTCACCATAAGGACTCGTCGGTGTTTTAGAATCTGCTTCGGTAATAGGCACTGTATCTGGTTCTGCATGTACTGCTTCCGTTTAGGACAAGATAATAGCATTTCCTTGATAATAATACATGACTTCTAATAACACTTGTAAACCATTCACATTATTGTTGAAATACGCTAACGGTTTCTCAACAGATTCACCTACTAACGAATATGCACAGAAATGGAAGACACCTTCTATTGTTTCAGTTGTAAACACCTGATCTAAAAATGGCTTATCACGTATATCGCCTTCATAAAATCGTGCATCTTTATTTACAGCTGCACGATGACCTGTCCCTAAATTATCTACAACAACGACGTCGTAACCTCTACTTATTAATTGATCCACCGCATGACTACCAATATATCCAGCGCCACCTAATACTAAAACAGACATATTCAAAATCCTTTCTTTTAATCATTTTGTATTGCTTACAAAGCCTTAACGCCATCACTTATACCCACATGATAAAACGAAGGTGCATAACCAATTTTATCAATATATGCTTTTGATACTTCATCTTCTAACTTCTGTATACTATTTTTATCCACTAAAGCAATGGCACATCCTGCAAAACCAGCACCTGTCATTCTTGCGCCTAATACACCCTCTACTTGCTGAGCTGTTTCAGCTAAGGTATCTAATTCAATACCTGTAACTTCGTAGTCTTCTTTTAATGATTTGTGTGCTGCATTGAGTAATTGCGCAAATTGTTCAAAGTTATTATCAGCCAATGCTTTATGTGCAAGCTTCGTTCTCTCATTTTCTGAAATCGCGTGTTTGGCACGTCTACATCCCACTTCATCAGTAATAAGTGATTGGTACTTCTCAAATTGCGCTAAAGATAATTCACCTAAAGATGTGATTTCTAATTGCTGCTGTAATTGTGAGAGTGCGTTTTCACACTCAGATCTACGTTCATTATATTTACTTTCAGTTAGTGAACGTCTTTTATTTGTATTCATAATTGAGATGACATAATCTCCAAATTTAGCAGGTACATAGTCAAAATCAAGTGCAGCGGTGTCTAATAATATGGCATGCTCTGCTTTACCCATACCAATAATAAATTGGTCCATTATACCTGAATTCACACCCATAAATTTATTTTCAACGACTTGTCCTAATTTAATTAGTTGTAAGCGCTCTAAATGCAAATTAAATAATTGTTTAATTAGCCAGCCAGTTAGTAATTCAATAGAAGCTGATGACGATAAACTCGCACCATTCGGTATATTTCCTTCAACTAAAATATTGAATCCTTGATTGATATCATTAAATTCTTCTTTTAAATATTTAACGACACCCTTAGGGTAGTTTGCCCAATCGTGTTGCTCATTAAATTCAAGTTCATCTAATGTAAAAGATACAATACCTGTATCTTCAAAATTATTTGAATATAATTGAATGATACGATCCGTTCTTTTAGATGCTAAACCATATGTCCCCAGTTCTATTGCAGCTGGAAATACATAACCACCGTTATAATCAGTATGTTCCCCAATTAGATTAATTCGTCCCGGTGCAAACGCCCTCACATCTGCTTTTACATCAAATAAAGATTCAAACTTTTTGTGCATTTCCTGTAACATAAGCTTGCCACTCCTTTTTCTAAACCATCTCACATACCTATCGGCCCCTTTAGTAAACACAAGTAAAGTTTACTTGTTTACTAAATGTTTTGTCAATAAAGTTAACTATACTTTAAATGTGTTTCTTGCTTTGAGTTGCGCTTCTACAACAACATGAATTGCGATTTGCCTTGTGTTATTGATACGTTCTTCTGCCATTCTGACAGCAGTTCTCCCAAATTCATCGACAGGAATATGCACGCTACTAATTGAAGGCACTGCATATTGAATCACTTCTAAATCATTAAAACTAATTAATTTCACTTCTTCAGGGATTGCTTTTTTATTCAGTTGCAATTGTTGTTAACTACCTATTGCCATCATCTCGTTGCCAGCAATAAATACTTGTGGTAACGCATGATCACCTTCTCAATAAACTTTCTCTTCATCCTCTCCCTGTGTTTTTCCCCATCCATTGAGTAACACTATTTCTTCGACGTCATGTTTTTCACACCATGATTGATATGCTTGGTATCTAACATCTGCTGCGTTAGTAGTTGTTATACCATTCAACTCTCGTATTGTATGGTGCCCACCAATATATGCAATTTTCGTTAGACCTTTATCTAAAATGCGATTAAGCAGTTCTGTCATTGCATCATCCAAATCAGAATACACAGCATCAATAGATTTAGGTGTATTTGGATTATTAATGACCACCATGTTAGCGTTGTGCGTTTTCAATTTGTTCAATGCATCTACAGAAAAATTCCCAATTACAATAATGGCGCCTGCATTTTCAATTTTGTTTAAATCGATATGATCTTGTTGCCCATCAATTCTAATTGTTCGCTTAAGGGATAAGTTTAATCTTTTAACTTCTGCTTCTATCGCTAATCGGATTTCTCTATAATATGGATCCGACATTTCTTTCTCTCGAGAAGCGTATGTAATAATTTGGATACGTTTATTTTTTCTAGTAACTTTTTCGTATTGTAACGCTTGTGCGATTTGATTTATGCGTGTCCGCGTTTCTTTAGCAACGGATAAAGTTGGATCATTGTTTAAAACACGTGAAACAGTACCTGGACTTACTTCAGCTTGACGTGCAATATCCCTAATACTTGCCATTCATGTATCACCTCTATTAGTATTGTTTACCTTAAGTTTACTTCTCACTTTATGTTAAATCAATTGTGACGTAACTAAATCTGATTAATCGTTAAAAGCAACTTATAAACAGAATCGTGTAATGATAATACCTTTATAAACCGAATCATTTTTTTACAACTAAAAATAAGCTAAAATAATAATAGAATATGAAATGAGGTGCTTGTATGCATGAAGATGTTTTGACAAATCAAACAATTGTACGCTTTGAAGATGGTAAACTGATAGAAAAAAAAGATCACTATGTTACTGAATTTCCATTAACTATTATGGTGAATGGTGAAGAATTTGCTACAGTTATTTGTAGTCCAAATCATATGGAAGAACTTACACTTGGTTTTTTAGCTTCTGAAGGTGCTATATTAAGAAGCGATGATTTAAAGTCTATTCAAATAGATGATAGTAAGGGGTTTGCGCACGTTGAGTTAACAAAATCCTTAGGAGAACGCTTCGAGTATTCTACTAAACGCATGATTGCATCCTGTTGTGGTAAAAGCAGAGAATTTTATTTTCAAAATGATGCAGCAGTAGCAAAGACGTCAATGTCAAATATTGAATTAAATCCTCAACAAGTACTGAATATGATGACACGTTTACAAAGCGCTAGTGAAGTATTCAAACAAACAGGTGGTTTACACAATGCAGCCATTAGTGATGGAGATACGTTTTTCGAACATCGTCAAGATATCGGACGCCACAACGCACTGGATAAACTTTATGGTTACTGTATCGAAAGACATATACCAGTACGTAATAAAGTACTTATATTTAGTGGTAGAATCTCTTCTGAAATATTAATTAAAGCCGCTAAAATCGGTGTGGGCGTTATTCTTTCTAAATCCGCGCCAACCACGCTAGCCATAACACTCGCACAAGATTTAAATATTACAGCCATTGGTTTTATTAGAGAAGGAAATTTTAATATTTATAGTCATCCTGAAAGCATAAAAATAGCGGAGATGTAATTAGTTGATAAATCAACAAACTACGTCACCGCTTTACTCCTATTATAAGATTATCGGTTGGTAGTATTTTAAATATGCTCTTTTAGTATTTGATAACAGTAGCTAATAAAGATATAACCTTGCTTTATATACATATCTTTCGCGCTATCCTCACCATCAGCTATCAATATTATCGTTTTGTCTTTCGCAATCTGTGCTACAAATGATTGCATCACACTGCCTATGCCTTGCCTTTGATATTCATCCAACACGCCAAATCCATCTATTTCCATCGCCGATGCGGACACAATTAAATCTAATATACCTACTGGGACTTCACCCTTATATGCTAATATTCTCAATTTATTTTCTTGTGGAAATTGATTACGAATCATCTGTATACTTTCTTGTGCATATGCTAGACCATAGGGTTCAGCAAACCTACGATAAATAGCTATATAATCTTCAAGTGTTTCATCGTTCACGATTGTAACATCTATTTCTGAGTTTATAGCTTGATGGATATGCTGAGGTTCGATAGCGTAAAGCTCCATAATCCCTAACTCAAATTCTAATGCTTTTATTTCATCCAACCATTGTTGATCTAGGTGCTCATTTTCAGGAAAAGTAAATGCAAGGTGGGAAGATGCTTGTTGTTTATGCATAAATTGTTGGTAAGCCATATCTAATTTCCAAGAATTAAGCGTAGGCATTCGCTTATATATCCATTTGTTTGTATCATATACTAACGGTTCCTCAGGTGTTAAATAAATGGTTTTACTATTATCATCTTGATAAACCGTGCCTTGTTGAAAAATATCATTCATAGAAATGACCAATTTATACACCTTCCCTATATGTTTTTACTTCATTAATTGTTTGAATTGACTATGGTTTAACATTGTATTGCCTATTAAACTCGCAATAATCGCTTTTAATAAATCTCCAGGCATAAAGACGAATGAAAGCATTACTGACTTAGATATTGGTAAATGTGTTATCCACCCCATAATGATAGTGCCTACAATATCCAACAGTAATACACCGAACACAATTGTTGTACCTAATAATACAACAAAATTCATTTTATTAAAATATAAATCTCTCACTAAACCAATCAGGTATGTAATCACTGGATACATAAATAAAAAACCTGCTGAAGGTCCTGCAAATACACCAATACCGCCACGGCCGCCAGATAATAATGGTAGACCTGTTGCTACTAGTAATAGTAAAACAATGACACTTAAAGAAATATACCTATATTTTGTAAAACAATGGGTACTGGCATTACCGGCAATGGTATCGCAGGCACAAAGCCTAGTACCGCTATCATTGCTGTCATCAATGCTGTATATACTAATCTTTTTGTTGTCATAGTTATTCCTCCTCGATGAAGAAATTATATCACGAATGTAAACTTTAAAAAATAAAAAGTTTACATTAGGTTGCATTTTTAGTATTTTAACCATTAAATCATCACAAGCATAAGACCACATAAACTCTTTAATAAAATAAATATATTGCACCCATTTTATAACATGCTGATGTTTAATATCATATTATGAATGAAAAACTACATATTTATACCTTACCCTTAGCATATACATGCAGCGCCTTCCTCTTTGAAACTATAAAAATAGCTATGAAAAAATCTATTGTAAAGATTTCTTCATAGCTAATCTTAGAATGTTTTAAAAATGAGTCTTTCTGTCCTAAAGCACTTATTATTTACTACATACAATCAAATTGATTTAGCGTACTGATAATTTAGTTTAATTGTTTAAAAATTTTTCTTTTAAATCTTTTCTCATAAATTCTAATGTGTATGGATCATTGTACCAATATGTCTCAGCTTGAACTTTAATTACATGATCTTGTTGTACCGCTGGAATATTATTCCATAAGTCTGTTTTTTCATAAGTAGGTGTTGATTTACCTTCACTTGTTGAAACAATATAGTCGCCGGCATAATCAGCAATTTTTTCTTGTTTAACTTCTGCCCATCCTTCTTTTTTAACTAAATCATTTAGTTTATCAGGTATCTTCAGACCAAATGCTTGATATAATACTTCGCCACCACGACCCCAGTTAGGACCATAGCTATATAGTTTTTTATCAAATTCATCAAAGATTGAAACAGTAGCATCTTCGCCTATTTTATCTTTTATTTCTTTTCCATCTTTTTTAGTTTGTGATTTCCATTTATCTTCCCAAGATTTTACTTCATCTTCTTTACCTAATAATTTCCCTAATTCTCTTTGTTGATCTAAATACTTATGTTTACCATAGTCATACACAACTGTAGGTGCAATTTTTTCATATTTTTTAATATTTTTATCTGTTGAATAAACAACGATTAAATCAGGTTTTGTTTTTGCAACCTTTTCTACATCATTTTCCCCAATTTTTTCTACACCTTTAAATTTATCTTTAAGTAATTTGCTGTTATCGACTTGTTCATTTACTGCCACAATCTTACCACCAAGATATTTAATACCACCGGCATATGTAGGCGCCACAACGGCAATACGCTCTGGATTTTTAGGAATATCGATACTTTTTCCACTATCTAATTTATATGATTTTGTTTCTTCCTTTTTGTCGCTATTTGAGTCACTATCTGATTTATTACCACATGCGGCTAAAATAAGCATTAAAGCAAGTAACGGAAACAATAATTTTTTCATAATTCTCCTCCATTGAAAATGATTATCAGTACCAATTGATTATATAATGACTCTAGTAATTTTACAATAGTAAAAAGTCAATTTTTAGCTTTTTAAGTTATTAAAAAAATGCATTCAGACACTATGTCTAAATGCATTTTAATTACAACTATTAAATGAAACTTTCTCAAGTCTTTATACTTTCTAAAATCTATCTAATACACTCTTAGCAATATTAGTATATGCCATATCTTCCATTGGTGGATTGTGTAAACCTGCTCTCATATCTCGATAATAACGTTGTAACGGACGTTCCATTTCAAGGCTCTTAGCACCGACAATACGCATGGCAATATCAATTACTTCGAGTCCTTGATTCATGACTAACACCTTACTAGCAGATGTTTCATTCCATATAGCTTTATCTGAATGGGTATTTAAATATAATGATGCTGTACTCCATAAAAAGTGACGCGCAGATAATAGCAAGGATTCCATTTTGCCAATATTTTGCTGAACGGTTGTTATATCTCCTATCGTACCTTCTATACTATTAGGGCTATAAGTTTTAGCAAAGTCAACAGCATAATCTCGTGCTGCTTGCGCAATGCCTAAATAAGTACTTGGGATATGTAGAATCCAGCCGTTTGGTTTTTTACCACCAGCGCCTCTAATTTCTACAAAATTCTGTTCTGGTATTTGAACATCATTTAATATTAAATCGTGACTTTCTGTAGCTCTCATTCCTACCATATTCCAATTATCTGCAATTTCTACGCCTGGTGTATCCTTTTCTATAAGATAAAATCCTACTTGCTCAATCGTTTCATCATATGCACTCACAATAAAATGCGTGAGCCCCTTACTCATAGAAGTAAATGTTTTAACACCATTTAATATATAGCCATTTTCATTTTTAATTGCATTCGTAGCAGGTCTACCACCTCGTGTAGGACTCCCTGTTTCCGCTTCACTTACAGCTCTATTAACCAGTGCACCTTTTCTGATAGATTCCGCAAATTGATTTAACATGGATTCATCCCACATCTTTTGTTCATATAATTGACCCACAACACTAAGATGCCAGCCAATTGAAAGTGCCGTTGCACCATCAATAGAGCCTAAATAGGTTTGAATAATAACCATATCTTCAACTGAGGCACCTTCGCCACCGTATGCTTTAGGTAAAGTTAATAATGTATAACCTTCATTAACTAACCACTCAATATTTTCATATGGAAACCTAGAATGTTGATCATTATAGACTGCATGTGATCTAAATTTATCTTTTACTGTATTCAATTTTGCTATCCATTTTTCTTGAATATCTGTATGTATTAATGCAGAATCTTCCATTTTTTCCACCTCGTCCATTATATTTCTTTCTATATAAGTATAAGTTTAACACTCGATATGGCTTAAATAAAGGTTTCTACCCCAAATCCTTACTTTACCGATAAGATTTATTATGATAATTTATAATTATTGGTATATTGGGGGGACACATATGATTACAGTTAATCATCTTATACATAAATACAATGAGAATACGATACTGAATGACGTCAGTTTCTCACAGGATAAAGGTACAGTCACAGCTATTATCGGACCCAGTGGTTCTGGTAAAACAACACTCTTACGCACACTAAATGCACTTGCTTTAGCGAAATCAGGGACTATTACTATTGGGGATACAAGCTTTGATGCTTCTAAACATAATAAAAAAGATATATTCAAATTACGTCAAAAATCCGCGATGGTTTTTCAAAATTATAATCTTTTTAAAAATAAAACAATATTAGAAAATATTACTGTCGGTTTAAAATATGGGGAAAATTATAGCCATGCTGAAGCCAATGACATCGCACTGTCTTATTTAAATAGAATTGATTTATTAAAACAAAAAGATAAATATCCAAGTCAATTATCTGGTGGGCAAAGTCAACGTATCGGAATCATTCGTGCACTTGCCTTAAATCCTGATGTACTACTGCTTGATGAACCAACCTCAGCCTTGGATCCAGAATCTATACAAAGCGTACTCTCTCTAATCAAATCGATTGCCCAAGAAGGTATGACAATGGTCTTAGTTACTCACGAAATACAATTTGCAAAAGCAATCGCTGACCAAGTGCTATTTATTGATGATGGACACATTATTCATCGTGGTACACCACATGAAGTATTGGAAAACACTAAGTCAAAAAGAATCCAGCGTTTCTTAAATCATGTTGGCACGGAGCGTGATGTTTAATGCTACGACACAAAAAATATTTCTTCATGATGTTATGCGCTTTATGTTTCTTATTGTCTGCTTGTAATGCTACTCATAATGATGATACTTCATCACACAAAAAGGAAATTAAAGTCGCATTGTCAGCAGAAGTTAATCCACCCTACTTATACACTACGAAAAACAACGAATTTATTGGACTCGATATGAAGTAGGCGAAGAAGAATCCAACTTGGTAGGCATTGGTGCTGGAAAGTTTGATATGGGGATTAACTGGTTCTTCAAAACACCTGAACGTGAAAAACAATTTCTATATCAAGATGAGCCATATAGTTATGCTTTACCTTTGCTCGTTGTTAACCGTGATAACAACGACATACATCATTTAGATGATTTACCAGGGAAAAATATTACACCAATGGCTCCTAGTGGTGGCTTGTATTCTATCTTATCTGAATATAATAAAAATCATACAGATAAGATTCAAGTCAATACGATACAAGAACCTTCGAATGGCGATAATTTAAAAATGGTTAGTCAGCAACGTCGAGACGCCATGCTTTTGAATTGGAACACTTATAAAGCCATACAATCTCAAGTCAAAGAAGATGTAAAAATCGGTGGTATTGTTAAAAAAGAACCATTACACATCGTTTACAATAAAAAGCATCAACAATTACATGATGACATTGACCAGGCTACGATTGAATTGAAGAAAGAAGGCAAACTACAAGCGCTTTCAAAAAAATATTTTGATATTAATGTCTTTGAAGATTTAGATGATATTAATAAGAAAAAATCACAATTGGAGGTGCATCGCTAATGCAATCAGTAAATTGGTTGGATGTATTATATCAAGTCTTGCAACAATTACCTTTGACATTATTGATGATTGTTTTATCGCTCATTTTTGCACTGATACTCGGTTTTATTTTAGCAACCATACGAATACAAAAAATTAAATTATTGTCACCTGTCGTCAAAGTCTATATTTCTTTTATTCGTAGCACACCTTTACTATTACAACTTTTCTTAGTTTATTTTGCTTTACCTCAGTTATTGTTGTTTGTACATATTGATATCAATCATTTCAGTAGATTATTTTTTGTGATTTTAGCTTTCACATTACACACTGGTGCTTATTTATCTGAAATTATTCGCGCAGGTTACCAATCTGTAGACTACCGACAAATTGAAGCAGGTTTATCCATAGGTTTAACATACCCTAGAATATTAAAAGAGATCATCTTACCACAAGCGCTGCGCAATAGTATTCCAAATTTAACAACACAAATCATCGAACTTGTAAAAGATACTTCTTTGGCTTTTACTATCGGAATCATCGACATGATGGGACAAGTCAAATTAATTATTGGTAATAATTATGGTTTAGGTATGTTAGAAGTATATATTGTCATTTCTGTTGTTGACTGACTCA
>ERZ1023464.74-NODE-74-length-16843-cov-5.015368_pt1 | contig 16843 bp, 17 predicted proteins | sample MGYA00380529_ERZ1023464 | MGnify/ENA primary metagenome ERZ1023464 (study PRJEB33173, sample SAMEA4830324) | metagenome | study: EMG produced TPA metagenomics assembly of the PRJEB25223 data set... | reverse complement strand
AAAAACACCCCAAAAGTTAGATTTTTTTCTGTCTAACTTTTGGGGTGCAGTTCAAGGGGGCGTTTTTTCTATTAAAAGTGAGTGCTAAGAATACACAATTGTTGACCAAAAGTAGAACAGATACACAAAAAAAGCCCTATATTATAAGGCTTTTCCTGTTGTATTTAGATGCCCCCTACAGTCGATTTAGAGTTAAAATAAGTAAAAATGAGTAACAAGAATATTGATAAATCAAGGTTTTGCCACTCTCTAAATCGTATGTAAAAATAAAAGGTAGAACAAAAGTAGAACATTTTTTATCTTACTTCTTTGAGGATGAGTATCAAAGCATCTAAGACACGGGAGCGTTGTTCTGTTGGAAGAGTTTTTAATTCATCAACAAGTAGAGAAATTTTTGGGTCTTCTTCTTTTAATTGTATATCAAAGAATGTATCTAAATCTACTTCTAATGCTTCCATTACTTTCTCTAGTGTTTGAATCTTTAAGTTAGTTGAAAGATTTTCTAACTTGTAGATATAATTAGTACCTAAATCAGCCATCTCTTCTAGTTGTTCTTGAGTATATCCTCTTTCTAAGCGTAATAGACGGATTCTTTTAGAGATGTAATCTTGAAGATTGGTTTTGTTATTTGTCATTTAGCACCTCGCTAATTACATGATACATACAAACGATTACATTTTTTAGACTTTTAAGGGTTGTTTTTATATAAAATAACTCTAAAAAGTTGTTTGTTATGATATAATGAAATTACAAAAAAAATTTAATGAGGATTAATATGAAAAAACAACTTATCGCAACCGCAGCAGTCGCAACTGCAAGTCTTGTCGGAACAATCGGAACTGCTCATGCAGATACGACTGAAACACACATCCCTACAACTGCTAAAACCGAACCAGCTTTGGTAGAGAAAGAAGCGCCTAAGAAAACAGAAGTGAAAGTTCCTACTAAGGAAGAAGTTACTGAACTTGGTGCTACTGCTAAACAAACCCAAGAAGCATCTGACAAAGCAAAAGAAGTCTTGGATCAAGCGAATGAAAAGTCTGATAAAGCAGAAAAGAGAGTCACTGACTTGAAACAAACTCAAGCAGATGCTCAAAAAACTGCTGACAAAGCAACTCCTGAAGCTATCAAAGATGCTGAGAAGAAAGTGGAAACTGCAAAAGCAAACGTTCCTACCAAAGAACAAGCGGTATCAACTGCACAAGCTGAAAAAGACGATGCTGACCGCAATGTTGCAGTGCAAGGTAAGACTATCGGTACAAAACAAGCAGAAGTTACTCAAGCTAAAAATAGTGTCGCAACTGCCAAAACAGAAGTCGCAAACGCACAAAAGGCTCTCAGTGGCGAAGGTCTTGCAGATGCTAAAGCTAAACAAGAAGAAGCTATCAAAGAAGAAAGCGAAAGCAAACAAGCTCAAGCAGATGCCCAAAAGGCTCTTGATGAAGCTAAAGCACAAAACCAAGACCATGCTACACAGGTCAAACAAGCAGAGCAAACAGTTAAAACTGCTCAAGCAAACCTTGAAGCAAAATCTCAAGAAAAAGAAACTGCAAAAGCAACTGCAGATCAAGCAAATACCACTTATAACCAAGCGGTATCTATGCTCAACGTACTTCAAAAAGATACTAAAGCAACCATCACTCTTGCCCCAGACTTTATTAAGGCTGTGAAAGATGAAATGGCACTTAATAAAGAGATTCGTACAGTCGGTCAAAATTTGACTAAAGAGTATATCAATACTAAGTCAGATGAACTTTACGACCGTATCGTAAACTCTCAACTTCAAAACCGCACCCTCAACAAGTACACACCATCAGCCAAAGATCAAGCAGATGAAACTCGCTACGACATTAACAATCTTCCTAAAGAAGTCACAGACGAACTTAATTATTTCGTAGCTGACCTCATCAACCAAATGCGCCGCCAACTTGGTTTACCAGACGTTGTTCTTTCAAAATCAAGTCTTGAGTTTGCCAACAAAATCGCTAAAGAGTATGTCAAAGCGAACTTCTCTAAAGCAATGAAAGATGAATACCGTGCTAAAGGTGGCGCAGGTCACTACGCTAAAGGTATTTACAAAGTCGCTAAAGAGTATGGTTTGAATAGTACCTATACAGAAGAAGAAAACCAAGAGAATGCTGAAAAAGGCTTGCAACCTTACGAAAACGCACTTACAACTTATGTTTACCATAATTTTGATGATGAAGATGGTGTGTTCCGTAAAACTCTTGGAGAAATGAAAGAGAAATTGTATGGTGACCTTATCGAGCTAATTTCTCACAAAAATGACTACCTCCACACACAGGGTATCCTTCAATTCGACTACGCAAATGAAACTGTGTACTTCGGTGGAGTAGCACAAAGTAAGACGGATGAGTTTTACACAACTCACTTCCTCACAAGCATCCGTACAACTAACGTAGACGGCTCAAAATGGGATAAAACTCCTATTGTGAACCCACTTAGCAATACAAACAAAGAGCAAGAAATTGCCAAAGCTCGTCAAACTCTAGCTGATGCTATGGTAGCTCGCAAAGACGCTCAAGCTCAACTTGAAGCAACAAGCAAAGCGGTATCAGATGCCCAAACTGCTCTCCAAACTGCTCAAGCTACTTTGAAAGCCTTGAACAATGGGGAAAATCCACTAGCAAACGCTCAAAAGGCTTTTGATGAAGCGAAAGCTCGCCATGATAAAGCAGTGGTTACACTTGCCAACGCAAATGCTCTTGTCAACAATTTGACTGCTTCAAAAGCTACAAAAGAGGAAACTCTTAAACAAGCACAAGCAACTCTTAAAAACGCTGAGAAAGCTCTCAACCTTGCACAAGAAGCGCTTAAAGCAGAAGAAACTAAGATGGCAAATCTTGAAGCTCTCGCTTCAAATAAAGCCCAAGCGGTATCTACTGCTAAGAACGCTCTCAAAGACGCTCAAGATACTGTTAAACAAGCTGAGAAAGAACTTGCAGACCTTAAAGGTGCGAAAGCTCGCTTGAATGAGGTAAAAGCAGAACTTGAACAAGCCGAAAAAGAGCTTAAAGAAGTTTATAAGGCACAAAATAAAGCCAAAGTAGACTACGAAGTTAAGAGCCTTGCAGCAGACCAAGCGAAGACTGCTTACGAAACTGCCAAAGCGAAGTATGAAGAAGAAGAAACAAAACGCTTGGTAGCTCTTGCAGATGCTAAACGTAAAGAGCTTGAAAAAGCGGGTTATAAACCAGTTCCAGTTGTAGATGGTAAAGGTAATGTTGTGGATTACAAAGCAGAGAAAGTAACGGTAAGAACTAAAGACGATAAAACATATCAAGCTCCTGCAAAAGTTACAAATGCAAAAGCAGAATCTAAGAAACAACTTCCCAATACAGGAACAAAGGATTCAGGACTTTTAGCATTGCTTGGAGCAAGTGTTGGTCTACTTGCTTTAGTTGGAAAACGAAAATTTAGATAAAACGAAGAGATTGAGCAAAAGTATTTAAAATAAGAAAAACGCATAATATCAGGTGTTCGAGCCTTGATACTATGCGTTTTGTAATGGAAAGATTTACTAAAATTCCCCTTTACATTGATTTTTTATTAGTCTCTTTTTTATAAGTATAGTAAAAATAATGCTTAGGATTAGCTACTATCCTAAGTATTTTATTATTGATTTAGATTTTTGATGAATATTGAATATTCTTCTAGTGATTTTCTTAATTCAATGAATAGTTGGCGTACGGAGGGAAAGTTAATATTCATTTTTAACTTGTGATTAACTTCTTGAACTACTAAATTAGTAAATAAACAAGTCCTATATTTTCTTTTGTCTATTTTATTATACTGTGGAATATCGATATTCTTTTTAAGAATATTCTCAGCGTTAAATACTTTTCGAAACGTAGTTAAAAAGACACTAGTTGTCTCAATATTAAGTAAATAAAGAAATTTTTCTATTCGATATAAATACAATTCTTTATTTTTTATTTCTTCAAGTTCATACATAGATTCAATTTTCGTAAAATCTTCAATTACTTTGTCAAGAGAATGCATAATACAATCAATATAGAATTGAGGGGATTCGAGGGAATCTATTTTATAGTTCATTAGATCAGATAAAGTTAATTCTCTAATTTTAAAATTTGAAGCACTTTCAACAAAGGTATAATCAATTAAATATAGTGTTTTTTCATCTAATTCTGATAAAGCTTTCATTCCTTCCATAATAATTTGATTTTGAGTAGGTGGTTGGTGAATCTTAAGTTTTGTATTTTCCATATTTACAAAAATTAAAAAATCTTTAAATAATAGTTCTGTTGCAGGAATATTGATTAAATATTTTTTGTATTTTTCATCTATTGGCTTTTGGGATTTAGGGAGCTTTGAAGAAGTCCATTTATCCAAAACTCTATCATTTTCAGGGGCATCATCTCTAAAGTGCTTATCTAAAAAAGTACGTTTTTTAGATACTCCTTTAGTAGTTTTTAAAGATTTGTCCTTTTTCCATTGCATTCTGATTATAGTATAAAAAACTGTATCATTTTTTATAAAATTTTGAAATAATTCCATGATTTTATTATCATTAATCTTCTGTATTTTTAATAAATCGATAGTTTTTGATTTTTTTTTATAGTTATCAATGATAGGTTTAGATGTATGCATTTCTTCTAAAAATTTTTCAATTAAGTTGGAATTGCTTCCCATGTAAATATACTTCCTTTTTATATAAATTATGGTATTATACCATATTTTTAAGATTTTGGGTACAAATTGAATAAAATTTTTTTAACAAAAATTGCTTATTTGTTGCAGTTATTTTTTTATATACTAAGTTTGTAAGTGTTAAGCTTACAAATACAAATTTAGTCCCAAATGATGGCCATCAAAAGGACGGAATGAAACAAGTATGATGACATAACGATAACGGTTATGTCTTGCGTAAAATTGTTTCGCCGTGTTTTTGGTGTGCTTTTTTCACTATTTGATTGGCGTTCAAGAATTGCTCATATATGTTTCTTTCCGTCCGAGGACAGAAAGGACATTTCATGTCAAAAGTTGAAAATCGAAGAAATCGAGAAATTGATTCATCTGCTTCTGCTGGAAAATGGTCAGAAGTCAGTCGTTTGTTAGATCAACCTTTTCAAAATTTAGAGCGAAAAGGGAGGGAGTATGGTCTTAGTAGTCTTAACTCTTTAACTGTAACAGAAGGAAAGACAACAGAGCTGATTGATTTTATAGATGATGATACTTACAATCCTGAAAAGGATTTGCTAAGAAAAGAAAGGAGTGAATATCTTGATAAGGCTCTTCAAAAACTTTCAGAAGATGATTTACATATTTTCTTAGAAATGACTTTGAAGGGGACATCAGCTTTACAATTAACGAAAGAGACTTCATATAAGAGTCACAAGACTATACAACGTCACTATGAGAAAGCAGTACTTTTCTTACAGAAAGAGCTCAAAGATTATTTCTAAAAAAGTTAAAAAATTTTTGGCAGGAAGTACCAATTTCCTGCTTTTTTTCTCCTTATAGATAGAGGAGGAATTTATATGAAATAAAAACCAAATATTTTCGCTGATATGTGATTCTCTACATATATTAGTAGGAATGTTAATGAATAGAGATAGAAATGAGTGTTAAGAATGGAGTTTTTAACATTACAAACAGTTGGCATGTTATTAGGCGTCTCAGACACTAAGGATTACAATTCAGGTAGTATTATTGGTGCGACTTTGCAAGTTGGTAGTCGTACAGAAAGTGGAAGGTTTGCAACACATTCAATTAAAGTTATGAATGTAAATGCTAGCGACTTTATGAAGTATCTGGATAGTGTAGTTACGTTAACACTTTCAAATGCTACAATTAGCGCGTACAGCTCAGGTAATAGTGCTTCTTTGTCAATTAAGGCCGACTCTGTAAAAGTCTCTCAAGCTAGCTGAGGTACTTAATATGTTTAAAAATAAGTATAGAGTAGCAGTAGATTATTTCAAAAAACGTACAGAGTTAGAGAAGTTTTTACTAATTTTTGTGTCATTAGCTTTGTTTATTGCATTTATTTATGCTTTACCAGCTCTTTTAGATATTTCATTTAAAGTATTTATTTTGATACTTGTAATAATATCTGGGATTTCCGCTTGGAGGTATTATAATAAACTTGAGGCAGTGTATTATGATGCCAGTAAACTCTCTCTGTGTTTCAAGCAAATTGTAAGTAGGCTGGATTCAGACTCTAAAAATCGTTACCTTCTTCAAAGCTGGCAAGCAGTTCGAGCGAACAAGAAAGAAACCGCAAAAGTTATTGAGGTAGTGTGCGTGACAGATTCAAATATAAAAGATTTCAACGCTAATGAAGTTGAAGTTCAAATAAGTATTTATTTGTTAGAGTTTCTTGAAAGTCATGGTATGACATCAACAAACGCTGAAATCTTTTCATGTAAATCAGTAGCAGTAGCCGAGTATAATAATGTAAACTATCTATTTATACGTTTTTTGATTGCTGTTAATGAGAATGAAGCTAGTTCTTTCAAGAAAGAACTAGATATATATAAAGCTGAGCAAGAGACAATTGAGCAGGTAGAAGATAGTGATTTCAGTAATTAATGCTGTACTAGATGCTGAGTTATTGAGTCGAGGAATTTATTTTCCTCGCTCAATAGATCTAAAAAAACCACATTTAGCAATTTTTGGTTCGAGTGGAAGCGGTAAAACATATGCAAGTCAGTTACTACTTGCAAAAGCAGTTTTGAGCTCTGCAAAATTAGTTGTCGCAGACTTCAAAGGAGATTTAGAGTTTTCATTTCTTGAGAATCAGGAGCATTTTTATAGATTTGAAAGAGTAGGATTGTTCTTTGATTTTGTATCTGATACTTTGCTGAAAAACAGGCAGTCTGGACAAGACGAAAGTAGAAGTCTAATCATATGTTTTATTGATGAGATGAGTGCGTATTTTACGATGCTAGAAAAGAAGGAACGTGATACTAGGATTAGACAACTTTCAAGACTTTTGATGCTTGGCAGGTCTTTTAATATTCATTTTTGGATTAGTCAGCAAAGACCGGATGCCGAATACTTTGGTAAATCGAGAGAAAATATACACAATATTCTACTTCTGGGGTCATTCAGTAAAGAAGTATTAAACATGTTACTAAGTGATGATAAAGATGTAGTTAATCGTAGACAGAGCCGAGGTAAAGGTTATTTAATTAGTTCTGGAGAGGCAACTAAAGAAATAGCTGTTCCAATTTATAATGTAGCTAAAGTTCAGAGCAAGATTTTAGAAGGTATGTATAAGAGTAGTGAGGCAGTTGACTCTGAGTAGCTTCTGGCGAAGCAGAATGTCTTACTGCCTCGCTCGGCTCTGCCGAGCAGTAGGGGGATATGTAATGACCCCCGTTCCGTAAATTAGAGATAAGTGAGGATTTATAAGATGGATATATTTAACATTGTAGACGTTTTAAAAGAACAGGACTCAGCTAGTAATATGGGAGAGAAAAATCCTGTTGTGATTGCTTCTATTGATGAAGTAACATTTGTGATAAAACCAACAGAAGACACAATTGGTGATTATCCCTCACACTGGTACCAGATTGCAACTGAATTAGTGGGTACAGTAATTGATAAGTTGTCATTGGACAGTTTATTCGGAGAGGTAATAAATGTATCTACACCACCTGCAGGCTATACAAATGCAGTTAGTTTTAAAAACTTACCACACTATTTTTCAATTGCATTTCATGAGACAAATTTTGTGATGGGGATAGTTGTAAAATTTTCTGCCTCAGCATTAGCATACTATCGCGATATTTTTAGAGAGTACTTTGGAGAAAGTATTGATGTGCATGAGATGTCTAAACTACTTGATGAACCTTACTGGGAATTAAGAATAAGTAGGATTGATTTAGCGATTGATTACTTCAATTTTGATATGAATGTTGATGAGTTATATAGGGGGATTAAAGGCAGTAGCATTATTTTAAAAAATCATAGAGGGATAAAAAACACTTCTAAGATTGTTGCTACTGAAGTAGATAATGTAGTTAACACTATCTATTTTGGTTCAAAAAAGAAGAATAGTAATGCATTGTTGAGGGTTTATAACAAAAAACAAGAGCAACTTGATAAACGTGGAAGATTTTTACATTTACTGACCCTTTGCGATTCATGGGTTAGGTTTGAGGCAAGTTATAGAGGAAACTTTTCTAATCAGATTTTGAAACAACTACTGACTGTAAATAATGAAGATGAGCTGGGGAAATTAGTTGCAAATAAAGTGATTGATAAATATTCATTTTATGATGGTGAGACAAATGAACCGATTGAGTTCACTAAGTATCTTGAGCACACACAATCGTTATACGCAGGGTTAAAGTCGTTATCTAGTAGAAATAATGACTTAATGTCTACAATCTCTCACATGATGAAAGGAAGTGGTTTTTTTCCACTTCTAAAAAAAGTTGAGAGGATTTGGGGGATTGAATCAAGAAATAAATTCATTATTCGCTTGATACAAGAATATGAACGACACTATAGTCCGAATCAAGATGTAGATTTATGGTTAAATAAATTTGCTACAGAACTGTCAAAAATACCATTTGATAGTTTTCTAGAGGATTCTTTGTCAGTATATTATAAAAACACGAAGACGAAAAAAGGAAAAAGTAGCTTTGAGGTAGTGGGGAAATAAGATGGATAAACTTGTTGTTGATTTAAAAGGGGTAGTTATACAGCTTCCTAATTCTCATGTTATAGTTAATCGTGATGAATATGATGATTTGAAGAGCAATGCGGATAAAGGTAAATATATGACTTTGAAACAATTGCTTATGTTGTTATCAGTTTCAAGGCCGTGGCTTCTTGATAATGTATTGTATAATCCAAAAATCCGTAGAGAAATTGATGTTGAATTAAATCCAAATGGGTTTGTTAAATATCCTGAGAACCAAGGTGGACGCTATTTCTTTTTAGCCAGTAAAACAAAACAATGGTTTGAAGAAAACTTTAGAGAAATTATGGTATAATAACCTTGGCAAAAATCTTGGTTATCTAATGAAAGAGGTAACTAATGGCAACTTTTAGACAACGTACCAAAGGTGGAACTTGGGATTATAGAATTGTGGACAGTGATAAAAAACTTGTTGCATCTAAAGGTGGCTTCAGAACGAAGAAGGAAGCAGAAAAAGAAGCTTTAGCTATTGAATTAAAATTGATGTCAGGTGCAAAAATTAATTCGCAAGCTAGTTTATATGAGTTATGGGAAGAATGGTTTGATGTTGTTGTAAGGCCACTTGGGAAAAGTGAATCAACGCTTTTTAAGCATAACAAGAGAGGAGACTTGATAAAGGAACTTTTTCAAGATAGACCGGCAACTTCTATTCGTTTTAGTCAATATCAACGAGCTTTAAATTCATATGCTGATAGGGTTACAAAAGATACTGTAGCAAGACTAAACTCAGAAATCCGAAAAGTCATTCAGTTTGCTCAACGTGACCAATTAGATATAGTTGATTTTACTGATGGTGCAATTATTTCAGGGATGAAGAAAAGCAAGACAACAGACGAAAAATATATTGACAATATTGAAGACTATTATAAGATTTTAGTTCATTTAAAAAGTCATCTTAATTACAGTAAATCTGTGATTCCTTATCTTTTGTTTGTTTCCTTTAAAACAGGGATGCGTTTCGGAGAGATTTTAGGTTTAACTTGGGATTGTATTGATTTTGAAAATCAAGTCATCCACACTTATAGGCGGTACTATAATTATAAATGGAGACCACCCAAAACGGATACATCTGTTCGAGATGTACCTATAGATGAAGAAACATCTGAGGTTTTGAAGTTATTAAAGAAAGAACAAAAGCTTGTCTATAAGAATAACGGTATTAAGGAAAAAGAAAAATTTCTTTTCTATGATGTTGTGTATGGAGTTCCTAGTAATAATGCAGTAAATCAAAGTTTACAATCGCTACTAAAAAAACTAGAAATTTCTCCATATAATTTAACAGCCACTGGTATTAGACATACTTATGCTAGTATGTTGCTTGCTAAAGGAATTGATATATGGGTTGTTGCTCATGTAATGGGTCACAAAAATATAAAACAGGTAACAGAAACATATGGTCATCTTTTAAAGGAAAAGAAAGAAAAAGAACATCAGATTATTCGAAACCTTTTAAGTGAGTATCCGTTGGTAGAACAAAAGTAGAACAGATACGAAAAAAAGCCTTTAGAATAAGGCTTTTAGGCATTAAATTATGCCCCCTACAGGAATTATAGGATTTATGTTGCTTAGATGTTCTTGATTTTCTAGTGTTTTGTAACATTTAAATGAGTTTTTTGAGTTTGTTGATGTTGCGTTTCACGGCAATTGCCCGACTTATTGCTTGAAAAAGAATTTAAAATATAGTATAGTTAATTATAGATTAACACTTGGAGGAACTGATGAAGAATAATGAAAGATTAGGTATTAAATTAAGTAGAGATAGCGTTTTAGGATTGAGGGAAGTTAGAAGGCTTTATTTAGGCAGTTCAGATATCCCAGTTCCTGATAGTTATGTTATTGAAGTTGCTTATAAAGAGATATTAAATGAGATTGATATTATTGATTGGGTGGAGTTGAATAACTCAAAAATCAAGATAAGTGAAATTAGTGAAAGCGTGGATATGAATGCTACTAGCTTGAGAACGACTTTGACTTTAGATACGTTAGTATATGCTGGTATGAGAGATATACAGTTGAAGCTAAGAGAGCTTACAAAAGGGAGAGTATTCTTTTCATTTGTAGTGAAGTTAGTTTTGTTTGCTTCTATTTTAAAGAAAAAAGATTTGCTAGAAAAATTTCAAAAAAAGTGTTAATCAAGTATTGACTTTTTAGTTGAGTTCAAGTATACTTTAATTAGAGAGATTTCTCTCTAAATTTTTTCGCTTCCTTTGTGTTAATCAAAGATGGACAAAAACTTATTTTTTTACACTTGAAAGTGTTAATCAATGATGTATTTATTGAGAGGTAGATAAAATGGAATTGAGAGCACCACCATTTATAACAGTATAAAAACATATTTCATTTTAATTTTTAAAACAATATAACCAAAAAAGAAAGAAAAAGGTGAATTAAATGATTCCAATTACAAACAAGGCACGAACAGTTTTAGGGAGATTTAATACTCCAGAACTAAGAGCAAAAGCAGCTGAAAAAGCTAGAGACCATGGATTGCTAGGGGGAGCAAATGCAGACTCTTTGGCCCTTGCTGAACTGCTTAAGAACAGCTCAGATGTAAATGTAGAAACTATGCAAGAGTTTTATGCTCAAGCGTTAATTGGATTTTACGACTATGCCAGCACTCATTACTACGTTGCTAATCCTACGGTTTCTATGTTAGATAATTTTCTGAATGGAAAGAAAATTGTTTGGAATAGTTATGCTTAATAGCTAGTTGTGAGGTTGGGACAAAAAGATTTTGATTTTAGGAATTCTTTGTTATAAATTTTTAAAATCAATAGATTAGACAAAAAAGCGAACAATACAGAATTCTGAATGTCAAATAACTCGTTTCGTTCGCTTTTTATATTTAAGGTTAGACTTTTGTCCCAGCCTTTTGTTTTTGAAAATTGAAAGGAAAAATATAAAAATGAAAGTTAATGAATATTTCTGGAGAACGAGCTGTCTTATACTATTAATCATTATGAGTTTTTTTGCAGGATTTTCAGCTCAACTGTCCTTCACTTCCTATAATTTTTTACTATCTGCCAAGTTTGGATTAGTAGTAGCTTTGATAGTCTTTGTAGTTCAATTGTTAGCCATACTACCAGCCATAATTAAAAGAGGAAATAGAAATGAGAATGTTGAATCAAACAATTCGTGTGAAGAGTAAATACCCTTACTTGATTCGTCCCCGAAATATTACAATTCTAAGATTGTTTATCCAAATTTTTGTCTTTTTACTCTTAATATCTTCGTGGGTTGCTATAATTCCATTTATTGCACGTCTAGTCTTTTCCATGTTTTTTATAAGTCTTCTTTTTTTAGTAGAGAGGTTCTTTCGTTCTAATTTTATAGCAAATTTAAGAAACAAGCTCAATATCAGAGAAGCATTGTTTTTTATGCTAATTAGTTTAAATTTGTATAATGAGCTAGATAATGACGTAGTAGATACAGCAGTTCTATATTTTGACGTTTCTGAGGATGACAAAGTTATTATTTGTGCCCCATTATTTGGGAACCGTTATCTGAAAACCTTGAAAAATTTAGAGGAATATTTATGCCCTACTTTGGGCTTGCCATTGTTATCTAAGAAAGAAGAAATAGATAAAATAGTATACGTGTTAGGGCAGAAAGAAGAAATAGAACAATATGTTTTTAATAGTAACACATTAACAAGAGAATTTTTTAAAGATATTCCTAGTCCAATAATCAAGCTGTCAAATACACAGAAATTTAGTCTAAAGTCCAACACTAACCTAGGTATATATGGAAGAACGGGAACAGGTAAAACAATAGCTCTGCAATGGTACTTATTTAACGCACTGGCTAAAGGTTGTGGGACTGCTGATAATACTTATTTAGGCATAGTAGATGGTAAGGCAGCTGACTTATATGGTCTTGGTAAGCTACTACAAGAAGAATTAGGAGAGCAAATAACAGCAGGCTCTTCACCTCAAATGTTAGCAAAATTATCAAGAGAATTTCTTGAGATTATGAATGAACGTTTTGAAATTATTGAGCGAAACAGCACACTAAATTCTGACGCTTATGACTTAGGCATGACACCAAACTTTCTATTTATTGATGAACTTGCTTCCATCCGCGATAGTTGTGGTTCTAGCAAACAGGGGAAAGAACTTTGGAATGAAATTCTACAAAATTTAGGGTTGATTGCCCGTAAAGGAAGGCAGGCTAGTTGTCACTTAGTATTATCCACACAAGACCCTAATGCTGAGAATATTCCAGTAGAATTGAGAAATCAAATATCGGCAGTTTTATACCTTGGAGGTCCAGGTGCTGATCGATTGAAGATGGCTTTTAGCATGTGCGAATTAGAAAACGTTCCTACGGTTTCAGATAGAAAAGGAGAGGCTCTCTTTTATGCTGATGGGCTTAATACAGTAGAGCCAGTGCTAACAATTGTGCCATTTGTTGATTTAAAAACTAAGAAAGAGTTTTTACAGGTAGTTAGAAACATACTGCCAACTAATGAAGGTCTTTCGAGCTAGCGAAATAGGCGATTGCCGGAGGCAGAATCGAGCGGAGCGTTCTTTTTCGCTAGGGAGGAAGAGCCAACCGACTGCTTTGCAGGAGGTCAGAAAAAACATCCCCAGTACTAATAGGGGGTGCACACATACATGAAATGTACTCTAAACCCTTGGGACGTGAGGGGTTACGGCTTACTGGTTGCACCAAGGGGTCGCAAACTCTTGGGAGAGTAAGGATGAGAGGTGTTTTCATGTATGATACGGAATTAAAGGAGAAAAAATATGGTTTACAATATGACAGATACAAACATTAAAATTGGATTGCTTGACCTTGAAATGTCACAGTTTGATATTCCTAAGAAAGTAGTGATTTTATCAGTTAGGGTGAACAATAAATACAAAGAAGTCAACGGCGAAAACGTTAAGACAGATGAAGTAAGTAAAATTACTTCTGCTGTTCTTGACGCTGACAAAGTGAAAGTTCTAACTGAAATGGGAATTTCTACTGATGACTTAAAAGCTATTAACCTAGAAATCATCGGAAATCTAGATAAGATTGCAAAACTTGCTCAAAATGATGCTTTGTTGAATGTTCCTGTTGAATTGATTCGGCCTAAAGTTAGACTAGCTTGGAACATGGCTAGGAATAATTGGTCTGGTGTAAAAATTGTGTGTGAGGATATTAAAGTTATAGGAGAATAATCCTATGAATACAGTTAGAATAGATTATTTTGCTGTGACTGTTAAGGATGTTTCGCCAGAAAGAGTTCTGACAGACATCCTTTTGATTCCTCTTGAAAACTTTACCTTGAATGATTGGGGCATAAATAAGTATAAGCAACATTATTCTTGTTCAGAAATTAAGGTGTATTTTAATGCTGATAGGCTTTCTATGGGTGTATTTATTGAATTAAAAGGGCAAGGTTGTCGTCAATATGAAGAATTTTTAAACAGTAATGAAAATAATTGGATTGCTTTGATAAGTCGTTTATATCATCATAATGCCAACTTTACTAGACTAGATATTGCCCACGACATATTTGACGGTAGCTTAGATGTTCAACGAATATATGACTATTGCAAGAAAGGATTATGTATCTCGAAAGCAAAACACTTTGAATATCATGAGAAATCAGTTCTAGATTCTGGTGAGCGTGTAGGAGAAACAGTTGCAATAGGTTCACGAGGTAATCAGCAGTGGTGCATATACAATAAACGCATGGAGCAACTTGGTAAGCAAGAGCTTGTAGAAGTTCCGTCTTGGATTCGCGCAGAGCTTAGATGTTGGCAGGAAAAGGCTAATATAATTGCAGAGCAGTTATTTTTAAAACGTCCCTTATCGTCAATCTATTTTGAGGCTATCAATGGTCATTATCGCTTTGTTCGTCCAAATGCGACAGATAGCAATCATTGGAGAAGAAAAAAAGTCAAGTGGTGGATAGATTATCTAGGAACTGAAAACCAGACAGTTCTTAGTATTACAAGGGCTAAAACGACACTACGGCAGTCTGAGACTTGGACAGAGAAACAAGTTGCGAAAACATTAGCAAAAGTCTATATTGCAAAGTATCAGGCCTATGATGTTCAAAAGGCGGAAGATTATATTCAAAGCTTACTCAAAGAGGGACTTTCAAAGCTAACTGATAATGATGAAAAGGATATAGAACAATATATAAGAGAACAGAATAGTTCCCAACTTTGGGGAACTGATGGAAGGAGTGACTGACATATGGCAGATACTATATCAAATAAGGATTTAATTTCCATGGGATATAGACCCTCAACAGCTAATGCTATTATTCATCAAGCGAGGGAATTACTTGTATCACGAGGCTATACATTTTATAATCGCAAACGTTTGATGGTTGTTCCAAAAAGTGTTGTGAAAGAGTTGTTGGGAATGGAATTGTGAAATGGCTTATATCGAGTATAAACAGCGTGGGAAGAAAAGGCTTTGGTCGTTCTCTATACGTGAGAGGAGCAAGAGCCTACTCCATAAAAGCGGATTTAAAACAAAACGAGAAGCTAAAATAGAAGCTGAGAAGGTGCTTCATAAGATAAACACAGGAAGTGTTTTGCGCTTTAATATGACTTTACCAGAGCTTTATCAAGAATGGCTTGATTTAAAAATTTTTCCTAGCAGTAGAAGTGAAGTCACAAAAAAGAAATATCTTATGAGAAAAAAGGTCATCGAAAGGCTATTTGGAAATAAACCTGTATCACAAATTAAGCCTAGCGAGTATCAAAAAATTATGAATGAGTATGGAGAGACTGTATCGAGAAATTTCTTAGGGAGATTGAATTCTTGTATTCAGGCAAGTATACAGATGGCTATTGCTGATAAAGTGGTAATAGAAGATTTTACTGCTTATGTAGATTTATTTTCATCTAAGAGTGGACAAAAGATTGACGAGAAATATTTACATACAGAATCGGATTATCAAAAAGTATTAGTGTATTTAAAAAATAAGTTTGATTATCAGAAATCTATTGTACCGTATGTAATTTATTTCCTTTTTAAAACTGGCATGCGTTTCTCTGAGTTGATCGCTCTCACTTGGAATGAAGTTGATGAGGTTGGAGAGCAATTAAAAACTTATCGTCGTTACAATACCGCTATTCATAAGTTTACTCCACCTAAAAACAATACTTCAATAAGATTAGTTCCCGTTACTTCAGATATGCTTTCTTTATTGAAAACATTGAAAATATTACAACTAAAAACAAACAAAGAATTAAATATTGACAATAAAAATAATTTGATTTTCCAGCATTTTGGCTATGCCTACGATGTTCCAGATATTGCAACAGTCAATAAGGCTATAAAAGTAATGTTGAAGGAATTGCAAATTTCTCCATTGATTACTACTAAAGGAGCTAGACACACTTATGGTAGTTATTTATGGCATAATAATATTGATTTGGGAGTTATTGCGAAAATTTTAGGACACAAAGATATCTCTATGCTGGTTGAAGTTTATGGTCACACATTGGAGGAAAAAATTAGTGAGGAATTTATGGCTGTGAAAAGTTTGTTGTAAAAACACGGCAAATTGCACGACAATTTTTAAAAGGAAAGCAAAAAAAGCCCTATATTATAAGGCTTTTCCTGTTGTATTTAGATGCCCCCTACAGGGATCGAACCTGTGACCCACGGATTAAGAGTCCGCTGCTCTGCCAGCTGAGCTAAGGAGGCAAAGAAAAAAGCTGTATTGGTGCCGAAACTTCACGGTTTGTATTGAACCCGCGCAATTAAGCAGGTGGGCAACTCGCTCTAACTGAAGCTGTTTCCGTGTGAGACGGCCTACATGCTGTTAGAAGACTTTTGTTTCCCTAATAATACAAAAAATAGTCGGTCAACACTTAAGTGTGAAGTCGTACACCACAGCGTTTCTATGTTTATATGATACCACTTTTTCAAAAAAAATCAAGAGGAAAGTGCAATTTTTTGAAAAGGATTTCAGATTTTTCGTAAACGATCGATGGCTTCCTTTCTTTGACCCAAAGCTCGTTCATATTTACCAGTATCTTCTGCTTGGAAATAGTGATGATTGCGGATTTTTTCTGGCAGATAGTCTTGCTTGACCCAATTTCCAGGATAGTTGTGTGGATAGAGATAGTCTTGGGCATTCCCCAGTTCCTTGCTTCCACTGTAGTGGCCATCACGCAGGTGTCGCGGAAT
>ERZ1023464.68-NODE-68-length-17245-cov-5.096800_pt1 | contig 17245 bp, 14 predicted proteins | sample MGYA00380529_ERZ1023464 | MGnify/ENA primary metagenome ERZ1023464 (study PRJEB33173, sample SAMEA4830324) | metagenome | study: EMG produced TPA metagenomics assembly of the PRJEB25223 data set... | reverse complement strand
TATTTTTGACTGGGCAGAAGAACTTGAATATATAGAAGCTAATAAGGTTGCAAAAATATTAAGAAGAATAAAAGCCACTAAAAAGATTCAACTTGCAGAGTCAAAGAGAGAGGAAGATTTATATCTAACTCATGAACAACTCCAAGAGTGGTTCTCAGCATTTCAAGAAGATTTAGAGAATGATAAAATAACCCTTAAAGATTATGTCCTATTTTATCTCACTTTTTTCTTAGGCGATAGAAAATCTGAAACCTATGCTCTTCAATGGAAACATATCGATTTTTCAAAATCACAGATTCAGCTAATTCAAGCTTTAGATAGATATGGACAAGTGAAATCTACTAAGGGAAATAAGAAAACTATTTTCTCTATTTCTAATGACTTACTTCAACTCCTTACCTCTTGGAAAGAACAACAAAAATATGAACTGGCAAAATTTGGCATCATCAGTAATCCAGAACAATTTATTTTTACATATATCGACACAAAAGGAAACATCAATAAGCCTTTACATGCTGACTATCTAAACAACAAAATGAAAAGTATTAGAAAGCGACATAAAGAGCTGACACATGCTACACCTCATAAACTGCGACATACAGGAGCAACACTTGCTAAACAAGCAGGAATGAGCTTAGAAGCTATTTCTGAAGCTCTAACACATAGCGACACAGGTACAACACAGATTTATGTCAATACTTCTAATGTAGTTCCTATGGCAGTCGGTGAATTTGCCTTAAAGTCTCTAAAACAATAAGGTAAAAATAAGGTAAACTTTGAGGTGAACTTTTCAAAAAAACACAAAAAAAGCACCCATAAGGTAAACTTTTGAGTGCTTTGAAACGTTGATATAATCGTATTGATTAACGTTTTGAGAATTGTGATGCTTTACGAGCTTTCTTAAGACCTGGTTTCTTACGTTCAACTTTACGTGAGTCACGTGTAAGAAGTCCTGCGCGTTTCAATGAATCGCGGAAGTCTGGGTCTACTTGAAGAAGGGCACGAGCGATACCGTGACGGATAGCTCCTGATTGACCAGCGTATCCACCACCTACAACGTTAACGAAAACGTCGTATGAACCTACAGTTGAAGTAACTGCGAATGGTTGGTTGATTACAAGACGAAGGTCAGCGTGTGGGATGTACTCTTCAACATCTTTTTTGTTAACAGTGATTTTACCAGTTCCTGGAACAAGGCGAACGCGTGCAACAGCGTTTTTACGACGTCCAGTACCTGCATATTGTGCTTGTGACATACTTTATTGTTCCTTTCCTTAGATAAGTCCTGAAATATCAAGAACTTCTGGTTGTTGTGCAGCGTGAGTGTGCTCAGCTCCAACAAATACTTTCAACTTCATACCTTGAGCGCGTCCAAGAGTATTGTGTGGAAGCATACCTTTAACTGATTTCTCGATCAAACGTACTGCATTTTTAGAACGAAGTTCACCTGCAGAGATTTGTTTCAATCCACCTGGGTGGTTTGAGTGAGTGTAGTAGATTTTATCAGTTGCTTTTTTACCAGTCAATTTAACTTTTTCAGCATTGATAACAATCACAAAGTCACCTGTATCAGTGTGTGGTGTAAATGTTGGTTTGTTTTTTCCGCGAAGTACGCTAGCAACTACTGCAGAAAGACGTCCAAGTGGTACATCAGTTGCGTCAACTACGTACCATTTACGTTCAACTTGGCCTGGTTTAGCCATAAATGTTGTTTTGTTCATGATTTCTCCTATATATAGTTCGATTTTTGTTTACGGTGATGGGTGTTCCTTCCCATCGAAAAGTATTTGGAAGGTTCCGGGGCCTTTCAAATGGGGTAAACAATACCGCCTACTATAATACCAAATTTTACTCCTAAAAGTCAATAGATATGAAAAATATTTTTCTAAATTCCACTCTTTTTATCTCTAAAAAACCTCGCTTTCGCGAGGCTCTTCTATTTATAAGATAAGGCACGTTTAAAGGTTTTCCAAGGACCTAAATCATCTGTTTGCAGAACGAGACTAGCATACATACGTCCGATAAATCCTGTTGCTACCACCGCAAAAATCACTGTAATAGCAAGTGAAATCCATGCTTCTACTCCCCCTGCATAGCCATTAATGGTTCTAAATGGCATAAAGAAGGTCGAAATAAAGGGAATATAAGAACCAATCTTCAAGATGAGATTGTCACCAGCTGCACCTAGAGCTGTCACTCCAAAAAAACCACCCATAATCAAAATCATCAAAGGCGACAGGGCTTTCCCTGAGTCCTCAGGACGAGAAACCATAGATCCTAGGAAGGCTGCCAATACTACATACATAAAGAGACTGACCAAAATAAAGAACAATGTATTCAGTGAGAAAGCATCTCCCAAGTGATCCAAAATACCAGACTGAGCCAAGAATGGCAAATCTTTAAAGAGCAGAATGGCTGCCAGACCACCTACAACATAAATCCCGATATGCGTTAAAATCACCAGAAACAGAGCCATCATCCGCGCATAGAAATAGTGACTAGCCCTTATGCTAGAAAAGACGACTTCCATAATTTTGGTGCCTTTCTCACTGGCAACTTCTTGAGCCGTTACACCCGCATAGGTAATCAGAATCATATAAAGAAAGAATCCTAAGGCGCCTGCTGCCATTGTTTGAATAAACTTTTTATTTTCCTTGGCTTCATCAATCTTTTCTGTGAATTGAATTGTCTGCGCTAAGCGTTTTTCCTGCTCTTGAGACAAGGAAGCAGTTGAACGATTAAGCTGATTTTGCAGTTCGTTTAGTGTACCTGTAACTGCAAATTTAATTCCATTTTCAAGCGATGTTTCGCCATGATAAACTGCCTTTAGAACACTATCTTCTTGATCAATGGTCAGATAGCCCTTTAATTTCTCATCTTTAATCGCTTCTTTGGCACTTGCTTCGTCTTTATAGTCAAAGTTAACACCATTTACATTCTTCAGTCCTTCTGCTACAGACGGCACTGTTGTCACTACTGCCACTTTATCATTTTTAGCCATTGAAGAGCCTTGGAGATAGGCAATTCCTACGGAAATTCCTAAAAAGAGGAACGGCGAAATCACCATAAAGAAGAAACTCCACGATTTGACATGTCGAAGATAGGTTTCCTTGATTACAACCCACATATTTCTCATACTTCCACCCCTGATTCTAGTTTAAAGATTTCATCGATTGTTGGCGCTTGTTGGTCAAAGGTTGCGATATATTGCCCCTGAGTCAAGATTGGGAAGAGTTCCCTTCCAGCACTTTCATCCTCCAAGATCAATTTCCAACTGCCTTGTTTAGTCAAGCTCACCTGTTTGACATGAGGAAGATTTTCCAATTCTTCCTTGCTTCGTTCACTTGAAACAAAGAGACGCGTTTTCCCGTATTGATTACGGACATCCTGGACTGGCCCATGCAAGACTACACGGCCATCTCGAATCATCAGAATATCGTCACAAAGCTCCTCGACGTTGGTCATGACATGGTCAGAAAAGATAATGGTTGCCCCACGTTCTTTTTCTTGAAAAATGACTTGCTTGAGCAATTCTGTATTGACTGGGTCCAATCCACTGAAAGGCTCATCCAAGATAATCAAGTCTGGTTCATGAATCAGAGTAATGATGAGCTGAATCTTCTGCTGATTTCCTTTTGACAGACTCTTGATTTTATCTGTCAGCTTCCCTTTCACTTCCAACCTCTTCATCCATTGAGGGAGTTTTTCCTTGACCTCCTTGGCATCCATGCCTTTTAGAGTCGCCAAGTAACGAACTTGTTCAAGGACTGTCAATTTAGGCATAAGACTGCGTTCTTCAGGCAGATAGCCAATCCGAGCATAGGTCTCCTGACGAATATCCTGATTATCAAGACTAATTTCTCCTTGATATTCTAAAAACTTCAAAATACTGTGGAAAATTGTTGTTTTCCCAGCACCATTTTTCCCGACTAATCCCAAAATACGACCTGGTCGCGCTTGAAAGTCAATACCAAACAAAACTTGCTTGGGTCCAAAACTTTTCTCTAGACTTCTTACTTCTAGCATCTTTCACCTCCAAAATTTCTTTCACTCATTATACTCCTTTTTGATAGCCTTTACAATGCTTTCTGTCCATTTTTATAAGACTATTGCTGTGTAAAATATGGCCTGGAGCGTTTTTAGTGATAAATCCATTATACAGTAGTAAACTCCAATTTATCACTTCCGCTCCTCAACTGTCTATTTTTGATCCTGAATTGTTATTTGAAAAGCAAAAATCCACCCAAAGGATGGATTGATACTTTAACGCACTTCTGCATTGACTTTTTCTTCGAGCGATGCTTGGATTTTTTCCATGTAGCGTGCGACTTCTTCGTCCGTTAAGCTATCTTCTGGATTTTGGAAAGTCAAGCTATAAGCCATTGACTTCATACCAAGGCCCAATTTTTCGCCTGAGAAGACGTCAAAGAGTTTGATATCTGTCAAACGTTTCACACCGGCAGCTTGGATTGCGTCTACAACTTCTTGATGAGTCACTTCTGCCTTGAGGAGAAGGGCAACGTCACGGCTGACTGCTGGGAATTTGGTGATTTCCACAAATGGACTAGCAGGTTGAAGGGCTACTTCGATGGCTGAAAGGTTGAGCTCAGCCACATAAGTTTCTGGAATATCGTAAGCCTTAGCAGTGACTGGATGCACTTGACCAAGGAAACCAAGAACTCGGTCACCGAGTGAAATCATAGCTGTACGACCTGGGTGGAGGCTTGCAATCTCAGTCGTAGCTGTATAGGTCACTGCAAGTCCCAAGCGAGTAAAGAGCGCTTCTAGGATTCCCTTAGCATAGAAGAAATCAACTGGAACTGCTGCTGTTTGGAAATCTTTTTCAGCAACCAAGCCTGTCAAGGCAAAGGCAAAGCTGTTGATTTCATTTGGAAGTTCTTCTTTTGGATTGCCTGTTTGTTCAAAGACTTTTCCAATCTCGTAAAGGGCCAAGTTTTTATTCTTACGAGCCACGTTGTAAGCCACCGTATCAAGGATACCAGAAATCATATTTTGACGGAGGACAGAACGGTCCACTGTCATTGGCCACATGAGTTCAGTAAGGTTGCTTGGTTGAGCCGTAAACTCAACTGCTTTTTCAGGAGTTGTTAGAGCATAGGTGATGATTTCTGTCAAACCTGCTCCTTCAGCAATAGTACGAACTTGACGACGAAGTTTTTGTGTAGATGTCAATTCACCAGCTGTCCCATCGTCTTTTGGAAGGCTGGTTGGCAAGCGGTCATATCCATAGATACGAGCGATTTCTTCAAAGAGGTCTGCCTCGATTGTGATATCCCAACGGCGACGTGGGACGCTGACTGTAAAGCTATCTGCATTTCCAGAAAGGCCAAAGCCAAGACGACGGAAGACATCTTCGACATCAGCATAAGAAAGCTCCGTACCAAGGACACGGTTAACATCTGCAAGAGTCGAAGAAACCTCCACATCAGAGGTATCAAGTTCACCCGCTGAAACGATGCCTTTACGCACTGTCGCACCTGCAAGTTCTGCAATCATACTAGCTGCCGCATCAAGGGCTTCGTTAACAGTTGCCACATTAATCCCTTTTTCAAAGCGAGAAGATGACTCAGAACGAAGGTTAAGGCGACCGCTGGTCTTACGGATAGATTTTCCATTGAAAACAGCAGCTTCAAGGACGACACGACTAGATTTTTCAGAGATTTCTGTTGCTTGACCACCCATGACACCTGCAAGAGCTACTGGCTTGTCTGCGACAGTGATGACTAGGTCATTCACGTCAAAGTCACGTTCTTCACCATCTAAAGTCACCAATTTTTCACCAGCACGCGCTTCACGTACACGGATGTCATTGCCTTCAAAGGTGTCCAAATCAAAAGCATGCATAGGTTGACCAAAGTAGAGAAGGATGTAGTTGGTCACGTCCACTACGTTATTGATTGGACGGATTCCTTCGTTCATGAGAAGGTTTTGCAACCACTGTGGACTTGGTGCGATAGTCACATTGTCCAAAATACGAGCTGCATAGTAAGGTGCCTTGTCTGTCTCAATGCCCACAGAAAGAGCATCTGCTGCAGCTTGGTCAGTTTCTGAAAGAGTAAATTCTTTAAAGTTGACTGCCTTGTCATAGATGGCTGCCACTTCGTGAGCTACTCCACGCATAGAAAGAGCGTCCGCACGGTTAGGTGTAATTGAAAGTTCGATGATTTCATCATCCAAGTCTAGATATGAGAAGACTTCATCCCCAGGAACGGCATTTTCTGGCAAGATTTGAATGCCATCTGCGAATTCCTTAGGCACAACTGAGTCAGAAATTCCCAATTCGCCAAGCGAACAGATCATTCCAAGTGACTCTAAACCACGGATTTTTCCTTTTTTGATCTTGTAGTTGTCGGCGATACGAGCTCCCGGAAGTGCCACCATAACCTTGATACCAGCACGCACATTCGGTGCACCACAGACGATTTGACGGGCTTCTTCTTCGCCAACGTTAACCTGACAAACATGGAGGTGAGTTTCTGGCACATCTTCGCAAGACAAGACCTCACCGACGACAATTTTTGAGAGACCAGCAGCAGGTGATTCGACACCTTCTACCTCGATCCCTGTAGTTGACATTTTTTCAGCCAACTCTTGTGATGGAACATCAATGTCCACCAATTCTTTTAACCATTTATAAGATACAAGCATAATTTAGTTCTCCAGAATGACAGTTGCCACTCTAGTTCTTTTCCTTTCCTATCATTTCAATAGAAGAATCCTCTTCTTACCTTAATTTCTTTTTCAGTAACCAATCCGTATCTACTTTTTGACCAACCATAAAATGATGTTGGCTAAATTTTTCAAAACCATATCGATTATAAAACGCTTGAGCTTTTGTATTATGCTCCCAAACACCTAACCAAGCCCAGGAAAAACTATTTTTTGTAGCAAGTTCAAGAGCGAATTCAAACAGTTGCTTACCAAGTCCAAATCCTTGAAATTTTTGTAGCACATAGAGACGTTGAATTTCAAAAGCGTCTTCTAATTCTCTCTCAGTCTGAGCACTTCCCCAGTTGACTTTGAGAAAACCGGCTATCTCCTCTTCATGCATAATGAAATAGGTTTCGGAGTCAGGATTTTCCAACTCAGTTGATAAAGTTTTCAGACTGTAAGCCTCTTCAAAGTATTCCTGTAACTGCTCTTCCGTATTATCATGCGCAAATGTTTCATGAAAGGTTTGTTTGGCAATTTTAGCCAACACCTCAACATCTGCCATTTCTACTTTTCTAATCATTATTTAAATTGTTCTGAGAAGCGGACATCTCCTTGATAGAAGCCACGGATATCATTGATTCCGTAACGGAGCATAGCTACACGCTCTTGACCAAGACCAAAGGCAAATCCAGAGTAAACAGTCGCATCGATACCACTCATTTCAAGGACACGTGGGTGAACCATACCGGCACCCATAATTTCGATCCAACCTGTTTTCTTACATACGTTACAGCCTTCTCCACCACACTTGAAGCAAGAAACATCCACCTCAACAGATGGCTCTGTGAATGGGAAATAAGATGGACGCAAACGAATTTGACGCTCTTCACCAAACATTTTTTGGACAATCAACTGAAGGGTTCCTTGAAGATCAGCCATAGAGATATTTTTCCCAACAACCAAGCCTTCGATTTGGTGGAATTGGTGACTGTGGGTCGCATCGTCCGTATCACGACGGAAGACACGCCCTGGCGAGATCATCTTCAAAGGACCTTTTGAAAAATCATGGGCGTCCATAGCACGCGCTTGCACAGGAGATGTATGAGTACGGAGCAAGATTTCTTCTGTGATATAGAAAGTGTCCTGCATATCACGAGCTGGGTGGTCTTTTGGAAGGTTCATACGTTCAAAGTTATAGTAGTCTTGCTCCACTTCAAAACCATCCACGACTTGGTAACCCATCCCAATGAAAATATCTTCGATTTCTTCGCTGGTTTGTGTCAAAACATGACGGTGACCAGTCACAACAGGACGACCTGGAAGCGTCACATCGATACTCTCACTTGCTAGTTGAGCTTCCACTTTCTTTTCTTCCAAGAGCTTAGCTGTTTCTTCAAAGGCTGCTGTCAAGACATCACGAGCTTCATTGACGTGTTTCCCAATGATTGGACGCATCTCAGCAGAGACATCTTTCATCCCTTTGAGGATTTCAGTAAGCGAACCCTTTTTACCAAGGACTGAGACACGCAAATCTTGCATCTCTTTTTCATTTTCAGCAGTAATCTGCTTCAAACTAGCCAGCGTTTCTTCGCGAAGCGCTTTTAATTGTTCTTCAATAGTTGACATAATTCCTCCATCAGTCGCTCGTAGATAAAAAGAAAACCACATGCCAAAAACTCCACTCGGAGCGTTGACACGCGGTACCATCCGTTTTCATCTGACAAGTCAGACCTTCATTTCTAAATCCATGCGCAAGTGAATTCACCCAGCTTTCATATAGAGAGCTTGCAGTCACGGCTCTCCTCCCTGATATACTTTCCTTGAGTTACTAGTCTTGCAGATTTCTATTCAATTACTACATAGTTTATCAGATTTTTACCATTCTTGCAAGACCTATCTCAATTCTGATAAATATAGTTGAGTCGGATGAAGATCTGCTATATTGACTTTCATTTCTTTCTCTCAAGGGAATTCGATACTCACTTCTGTTTGCCTTTAAATCGCCATTGGAAGCGGAGCTTGTCATAGAAGGGAAACTCTATAAATAGGACTCCCAAGCCCACACAGAGACTGGCAAGAACGTCTGATGGATAATGAACTCCCAGATAAACCCTTGATACCAGCACACTGACTAGATAGAGAGCAAGTACGATTTGCACGATTTTTCTCCAGACCGAATCTTTAATCCGTTGACTGAGAATGACAATCAGAGAGCCGATCATCAAGGTTACAGCCAGAGAATGGCCGCTTGGAAAGGAAAATCCCCTCTCCTCAACCAAGTGTAAAATAGCAGGTCGTGGGCGCTGATAGATATTTTTAAAGGTCACGATTAAAAGACCTGCCAAAGCCAGATTTCCTAGCATGAAGAAACTTTCTATCTTCCATCGCTTACGATAAAAGATAAAGGCTGTAACGACAACCCAAGTGATAATCACTGGGATATCAATCAAACGTGTAATGGCTCGGAAAAGAATAGTCAAGTAATCTGGCAAGTCTCCTCGAACGGCAGTCTGAATCGGTTGGTCAAAACCGACCAGCGTTTCAGGGTAAAATTTGACCATGTAGCCAAGAATAACGAAAAGTAAAAGGGCAAAACTGCCCTTCATTAAAAATGTTTGTTTATCTCTCATAATGTTTTAAGGTTGGTTTCAAAAGGACGTACAACAACCAGAATGAAACGGAAAAGATTACACCCTCAATCAAGTTAAAAGGTAATACCATGGTCATTAGGTAGTTGGAAAGTCCCAAAATTTTTCCAATATCAAAGTTAGCAAACTTAGCGTACAAAGGAACAGCATAAACATAGTTGAGAACCAACATTGCCACAGTTAAACCAATAGTCCCAGCTAGAGAGCCTAGTAGGAAACGAAGGGTTGTCCGTTCCTTTTTCCAAATCAAAGCAAATACGATGACAAAAACTCCCAAAGCTACGATATTCATCGGCAAGCCAATGTAAGTATTCACTCCTTGACTATTAAGAAGCAACTTCAAGAGTGAGCGAAGCAAGAGAACTCCTAGAGCAGCAGGCAAATCCATGACCACCAAGCCCACAAGGACTGGCAAGATACTAAATTCGATCTTGAGGAAGGACGCCGCTGGTAAAAGCGGAAAGTCAAAGTACATCAGCACAAATGAGATGGCTGATAAAATCGCAATGGTCGAAAGTCGACGTGTGTTTGTCATAACAGGTTCCTCCAATTTTCTATAAAATCAGAAGAAGTTAGAAAGGATTCCTCTATCTATTCTCACTTTTTATATCCCAAAAGTTCCCTCTCACTCTATTAAAGAAAATAAAAGCAAGCGGTTACAATCCAGCTATAAATCTATCAGAACAGACAAAGCTATTCTTTCGTCTTCTCCCATCCAGACTATACTGTCGGTTGTGGAATCTCACCACATCAGCTTGCGCTCGCGGACTTATTTGGCTAAGATATTTTAGATTTATCTAGGCGTCGCAGTCGAAGATAATACTTAAAGTATATCGAGACAAGACAACGACGAGAAAGCTAAAATAGCTAGTCAAATTTACCGCCGGTCGGGAATCACACCCTGCCCTGAAGACTCTTTTATCATAACAAAAAACGCTTGCAAGCGCAAGCATTTTGTTCATTTTCATTTTCATTTTTTATTTCAATTTATCCACTTCATAGGTATGAACGAGCTCAAGACCTGCAAAGTTCTGCTGGCGGAGGGCTTCGTAGACAATCATGCAGACGGTATTAGACACATTGAGACTGCGGACATGTTCATCATTCATGGGAATACGGAGAGCCTTTTCAGGATGTTCTCGCATAAAGTCCTCCGGCAAGCCCTTGTCTTCGCGTCCAAAGAGAAAATAATGGGCCTCATCAGTCGATAAATCCACCTCAGAATAGACTTTTTCCGCAAATTTTGAGATCAGATAGAGTTTGCCCTTCATCTGAGACATGAAATCCTCTAAACTCTCGTAAAAATAAATCTCTAGCTTATCCCAATAATCCAATCCAGCTCTCTTCATCTTGCGGTCATCAATAGGAAAGCCCATAGGCTTGATGATGTGGAGGGGAGAATTGGTCGCAGCGCAAGTACGCGCGATATTGCCTGTATTTTGTGGAATTTGAGGTTCAAATAATACAATGTGATTTGTCATGACTTGCTTCCTTTCACCATTACAAAAAAATAGCCACACTGCCCGGAGTCAAGCTCAGCAAACAGCGTGGTTAAGGCATCGTTAACTTACCTCACAACAGGTTTGAAGTAAATCAGCGAAACTACTTTCTTAGTATAACACTTTCAGAATCATTGTCAATAGAAACGACTTGATTTTTTCAATTTTTTCAAGCTATTTCCAAGGGTTGTAAAATCGTCCCTGATTCTGCAAGATAAGCAGTAAACTAGCTACTAAAAACAAGGCTGCCAAGAGCAAGGTAATATAATCTCCTTTTTTCAAGGCCTGATAACTATACCAAGTCCGTTTTTTCTCTTTCCCAAAGCGTCGAAGCTCCATAGCTGTAGCAATGATATCAATGCGTTCTAGCGAGCTAAAAATCAAGGGCGTAATAATGCGCAGATTTCCTTTGATTCGTTGCATAAGAGAAGCTTTCTTAGATAATTCCATCCCACGCGCTTCCTGCGACATCTTGATGGTAAAGAATTCTTCCTGCAAATCTGGAATATAGCGCAAGGTCAGGCTGACTGAATAGGCAATCTTGTAAGGAACACCAATTTGATTTAAACTAGAAGCAAACTGACTAGGGTGGGTTGTCATCAAAAAGATAATGGCCAGAGGAATGGTGCAGAGATACTTAATGGCCAAATTTAGTAGATAAAAGAGCTCCTGACTGGTCAGAGTGTAGGCACCAATTCCCTGCCAAATCACACTTCTCTCTCCGTAAAGTCCAACCCCATACTCGGGAGAAAAGAGATAAACCATCAAGACGTTTAAAACGGCAAATACCGTCGCAAAAACGGCTACAAAGGAAACATCTTTAAAGCGGATTTCTGACAAATAGAGGAGAAAAACCGAAAAGATAGCAATCAGAACAAGCAGTCTGGTATCATAGCTAATCATGGCCGCCAATGACACGAGAATGAAAAAGAGAAGTTTCCCAGCTCCTGACAAGCGATGAATCACAGTATCTCTATGCTGGTAACCGATTAATTTAGCTTGCATCCTTCTCTCCTTTCTTTGTAAAATGCCGTTAAAACAAGTGGATCCACGTCTAATTTCTTGGCCAAGTTAAAGATAGAGGTTTCTTTTAGATTGGCTTTTACTAGCAGCTCAGGATTGCTCAACAGACTAGCTGGACCGGTATCGGCAATCAATTCCCCATCCACCATGACAAGGGCCCGGTCTGAATAATCCAGCATCAATTGCATATCATGGGTAATCATGACAATGGTATGACCTTTTTGATGCAACTCTTCGAGAAATTCCATAATCTCAGTATAATTCTTCTGGTCTTGACCTGCTGTCGGTTCATCTAAGAGGATAATTTCAGCTCCTAAAACCAAAATCGAGGCAATAGTCACACGCTTTTTCTGTCCAAATGACAAGGCAGAAATAGGCCAATTACGGAATTCATAGAGACCACAGATTTTCAAGGTTTCATAGACTCTCGTTTCAATTTCCTGCTCGTCCACACCTCGCAAACGAAGTCCCAGAGCCACCTCATCAAAAATCATATTGGTTGAAATCATTTGATTAGGATTTTGCAGCACATAGCCTACTCGTTCCGCCCGCTCTGCAACAGAATCTCCTTTTATATCCTGCCCTTCCCACAGATAGCGGCCTTCAGTCTGAATAAAAGCACTTAGAGCCTTGGCTAGAGTTGACTTCCCTGCTCCATTTTTTCCGACAATGGCAATCTTTTCGCCCTTTTTAATATCCAAATGTAGGGACTTTAAAATCGGTCTATCATCATAAGAAAACGACACGTCCTCTAGTCTAAAGAGTGACTGCAATTCTGGGGTTTCTTTTACCAGTTCCGTCCGCAACTGAACCTGGCCTTTCGAGATAGACAAATTATCCAAATTTGCTAATTGTTCTTCCTTAGCTAAATCCACACCCAATTGACGGAGAGTGGTTAGATAAAGGGGTTCTCGAATTCCATTTTGTGTCAATAAATCAGTCGAAAGTAGCTGGTCAGGGCTCCCATTAAAGAGGATACGACCATCGTTTATCAAGACAATCCGATCCACAGGACGATGCAGAACGTCCTCCAAACGGTGCTCAATAATAAGGGTCGTCGTCCCCTCTTCCTTATGAATCTGGTCAATCAATTCGATAATATCCTGACCTGACTTGGGATCCAGATTGGCGAGTGGCTCATCAAACAAGAGAATCGGACTCTCATCAATCAAGACACCAGCTAGACTGACCCGCTGCTTTTGTCCACCAGACAAATCCTGAGGACGCTTATTCAGTAAAGAAATAAGGTCCAGCTTTTCAGCCCATTTATAAACACGATTTTTCATGTCATCTAGGGTTGTCACATCATTTTCCAGAGCAAAAGCTAAATCTTCTGCCACGGACAGACCGATAAACTGCCCATCTGTATCCTGCAAAACCGTGCTGACCAGATGAGATTTATCATAGATGCTCATATCAAAGGCTGCTTGCCCCTTGATTAAAAATTCTCCAGACGTTTGACCCTTGTAAATATTGGGAATAATCCCATTCAAACACTGACCCAAGGTAGATTTACCTGACCCAGATGGCCCAACAATTAAGACTTTCTCTCCCTTGTAAATGGTCAAGTCCACCCCTTGCAAGGTCGGTTCTTGTTGTGTTTCATACCGGAAAGAGAAATCCTTCCACTCAATTATAGCTTCTTTCATCTTACTCTCTTCATTCGCTTCTTAGACTTCTATTTTATCATAAATCAAGCCCTTCTTGCAGTCTCTTCTCTTAAAATCTTAGCGCCCAAAAGATTCCTATCCTAGCTTACTTGCCTAACTAATCTATAAACATCGAAAAAGACTGGTTGCCCAGCCTTCCCCATCATTTTAGTCCTTTTTCAAACTTCCTGCACGAGTTTGAGTTCCTGCATAGGCAAGCAAGAGAAGAGTTCCTGCAATAGCTACAGATACAGCATTAGCAATTCCCGCAACAATCCCTTGGGCAAATACTTTTTCTGCAGCTTCTTGATAAATCACAACATCTCCAAGTGGTGCCAAGACACCCCAAACAAGGGCATTTACAAGTAGTTGAATGAGGTTAAAAATAAGAATATCTTTCCAGTCAAAGACACCATTGATCACTCGAACGTACTTTCTAAATAGCCCCACAGCTAGACCAAAGAGCCCGCTAGCAATAATCCAAGTCCACCACAGACCGTAGCCAGCAAGAGAGTCCTTCACTGCATGCCCAATCAACCCGACAAGCAAACCGATAATCGGTCCAAAAATAATAGAAAGTAGCGCTTGTACCGCATACTGAAGCTGGATGCTTGTATTTGGAACAGGGGTCGGAATGTTGATCATCCCGATGACGACAAAGAGGGCAGCGCCAATTCCGACAGCAACAACTTGTTTAATTGTAAATTTGATTTCCATACTATTTATTCTCCTATTTTATCCTTCTATTTTCTTTATTTCAATGGTCCAAGATGAACCGACACCTACATTATAGGCCTTGGCAAAGGAACCTTGGTTGATAGCCAGACCTAAACGATAGAGGGAGTTGATGTAAAGGATGGGTTGCCCAATTCTCACATCTGCAAATGATTTGCCATAGACAACCTGATTTTGATAGACCAGCATATCTGCATGATAGATAGTCACCTCAATACGGTCACCGAATGCTGGTTCCAGCTTGTAAAATTCTTCTCGCGTGATAGAGGTCCAAAGCGAACCAAAACGCACATCCAGAATATCAATAGCTCCCTTCACCAGATGATCTTCTATGATGGTCTCTACGACTGGAAGCTCCACAATCTGATCCACACTGAGCTCTGGCCCCACTTCCTCAAAACTAATGTGACCACTGGCCAGTTTAGCACCAGTATAGGCATAAACATCACGACCGTGGAAGGTATAAGAATGCTCTGTATTTTGACGTCTATTGGCCACTTCAGAAATTTCACGAATGGCTACAATACCAACGTGTTTCTTGATAAAAGAAAGCGTTCCATTGTCTGGCGTGACAATGTATTGATTTTTTGCAGTCTTGGCAACCACACTCTTACGTTTCGAGCCGACACCTGGATCGACAACCGATACAAAAGTCGTTCCCTCAGGCCAGTAATCCACCGTCTGAAAGAGACGATAGCTCCCCTCAAAAATATTATAAGGCGTGATATCGTGCGTCAAGTGATGGATTTTTAATGTTGGAGACTCTTCTAAAGCCACTCCAATCATAGCCGATACCGCACCATCAACCAGACCAAAGTCTGATTGTAATACCAGTAAATTATTATTCATTTTATCTCCTTGTATATCCTTTATCATACCATATTTCAGAGAAAGGTACTAATAGCTATTTCAATTGATTAGGGTATAGTTTTACCTTATAGCAAATTTCCTACTAAAAACTCTGGTGATTAGCTAGTAGGTGCATTTTTTCTTGAAAAAAGGTATGATAGTTACATAATGAAGAAGTAGGTTTTATTATGAAAATTATCCTTGTCGGAGGGGGAAAAGTTGGTTTTGCCCTCTGTCGCTCCTTGGTTACAGAAAAGCATGATGTTTTGCTAATTGAGCAAGACGAAGCTGTTCTCAATCATATTGTTAATCGCTTTGATATCATGGGTATCCTTGGTAACGGGGCCGATTTTACCATCCTTGAGCAAGCCAATGTCCAGGATTGTGATATCTTTATCGCCCTGACTGAATACGATGAAGTGAACATGATTGCAGCCGTTCTAGCCAAAAAAATGGGAGCTAAAGAGACCATCGTTCGGGTGCGGAACCCTGAATATTCTAACTCTTATTTCAAGGAAAAGAATATTCTCGGTTTTTCTCTTATCGTTAACCCTGAGCTCTTGGCTGCCCGCGCTATCGCGAATATCATTGACTTCCCCAATGCCCTCTCTGTCGAACGTTTCTTTGGTGGACGGGTCAGCTTGATGGAATTCACTGTTAAATCCTCCAGTGGTCTTTGCCAAATGCCCATTTCTGATTTTCGGAAAAAATTTGGCAATGTCATTGTCTGTGCGATAGAAAGGGATCATCAAATTATCATTCCAAGCGGTGACATGACTGTACAGGATAAAGATAGAATCTTTGTCACTGGTAACCGTGTTGACATGATGCTCTTCCATAATTATTTCAAGTCTCGTGCCGTGAAGAGTCTTCTTATTGTTGGAGCCGGTAGAATTGCCTATTATCTACTAGGTATCCTCAAAGACAGTCGTATCGATACCAAAGTCATTGAAATCAATCCTGAAATCGCTAGCTTCTTTAGCGAGAAATTCCCAAATCTCTACATCGTTCAAGGAGATGGTACCGCAAAAGATATCCTGCTGGAAGAAAGTGCTCAAAACTATGATGCCGTTGCGACTCTAACAGGGGTCGATGAGGAAAATCTGATTACCTCTATGTTCCTTGACAGGGTAGGTGTACAGAAAAATATTACTAAGGTCAATCGTACCAGTCTCCTCGAGATCATCAATGCGCCTGATTTTTCAAGTATCATCACACCTAAAAGCATCGCTGTAGATACAATCATGCACTTTATTCGTGGTCGTGTTAATGCCCAGTATTCAGACCTTCAGGCCATGCACCATCTAGCCAATGGCCAAATCGAAACCCTGCAATTCCATATCAAGGAAGCCAATAAAATGACTGCCAAACCTCTTTCTCAACTAAAACTGAAAAAAGGGGTTCTTATTGCGGCCATCATTCGAAAGGGCAAGACTATTTTCCCTACTGGGGAGGATATGTTGGAAGTTGGAGACAAGCTCCTAGTAACAACCTTGTTACCAAACATCACCAAGATTTATGACTTGATTGCGAGGTAAGAGATGAATAAAAGTATGATTCGTTACCTCCTTTCAAAGTTACTTTTGATTGAAGCTGTTCTTCTTTTGGTTCCTGTGTCTGTCGCTGTCTATTACCGTGAATCGAGCCAAGTCTTTACGGCCCTCTTTTCAACAATAGGGATTCTCGTATTACTAGGCGGTTCAGGAATTTTACAAAAGCCCAAAAATCAACGAATTTATGCCAAGGAGGGGGTCTTGATTGTTGCCCTCTGTTGGATCCTTTGGTCCTTCTTTGGTGGTCTCCCCTTTGTCTTTGCTAGACAAATTCCCAGCCTTATCGATGCCTTTTTTGAAATCAGTTCTGGCTTTACAACTACTGGAGCAACTATTCTGAACGACGTTTCGGTTCTCAGCCGTTCCCTCCTCTTCTGGCGAAGTTTTACCCACTTGATTGGAGGGATGGGAGTGCTTGTTTTTGCACTTGCTATTATGGACAATGCCAAGAATAGCCACCTAGAAGTGATGAAGGCTGAGGTTCCTGGCCCTGTTTTTGGCAAGGTTGTATCTAAACTCAAAAATACTGCCCAGATTCTCTATCTCCTTTATCTAGCTCTCTTCTCCCTCTTTGTCATCATCTATTATCTAGCTGGTATGCCCCTATTTGATAG
>ERZ1023464.65-NODE-65-length-18199-cov-5.308587_pt1 | contig 18199 bp, 15 predicted proteins | sample MGYA00380529_ERZ1023464 | MGnify/ENA primary metagenome ERZ1023464 (study PRJEB33173, sample SAMEA4830324) | metagenome | study: EMG produced TPA metagenomics assembly of the PRJEB25223 data set... | reverse complement strand
ACCTGCGTCAGGAAGGCACTCCATGTCTCAGTGCCTTGTTGTTGCGAATGCTACCGAAACCCATCCACCTGCTATCCTTCCTGATTCTCGGTTTTAGAGCTGTGTTGTTTCGAATGGTTCCAAAACAATCCCTCTATATCGTCCAGTATAGGCTTTGTTTTAGAGCTGTGTTGTTTCGAATGGTTCCAAAACCCACAAGAGCGCAAAGAAATTGTATTTACTGTTTTAGAGCTGTGTTGTTTCGAATGGTTCCAAAACTCTTTTGCCTAATGAAAGGACTGTTGTTGTGTTTTAGAGCTGTGTTGTTTCGAATGGTTCCAAAACGACTCCTAACGTCTATTGCTATGGAAGCTAGTTTTAGAGCTGTGTTGTTTCGAATGGTTCCAAAACATAATGGAAGCAGGCGAATTAACTTCACGAGTTTTAGAGCTGTGTTGTTTCGAATGGTTCCAAAACCACTTCCAAGCCTTTAGAAAGCCTGTGATAGTTTTAGAGCTGTGTTGTTTCGAATGGTTCCAAAACATGAATTTAGTTCATTCAAAGGTTTTTATCGTTTTAGAGCTGTGTTGTTTCGAATGGTTCCAAAACGGCCCTTCTATCTCTACACCAGGAACACCTGTTTTAGAGCTGTGTTGTTTCGAATGGTTCCAAAACCAATGTTATCTTGCTTGATACGTTCTACTAGTTTTAGAGCTGTGTTGTTTCGAATGGTTCCAAAACTCTTGTATCTGGTCATGTGCTATCTTCAATGTTTTAGAGCTGTGTTGTTTCGAATGGTTCCAAAACCTGGAAAGCTGAATGAGGAGGGAACTCTATGTTTTAGAGCTGTGTTGTTTCGAATGGTTCCAAAACCCTTGTATCGCTTCGGTATTCCAATAGGCAGTTTTAGAGCTGTGTTGTTTCGAATGGTTCCAAAACTCATCAAGAGCGGAAAAGGTTGGTATTTCAGTTTTAGAGCTGTGTTGTTTCGAATGGTTCCAAAACTGGACAACTTTGAGACACCCACTGAAAAAGGTTTTAGAGCTGTGTTGTTTCGAATGGTTCCAAAACTAACAATGCCTGAAATACTTGGATTGTCAAGTTTTAGAGCTGTGTTGTTTCGAATGGTTCCAAAACATGAATTTAGTTCATTCAAAGGTTTTTATCGTTTTAGAGCTGTGTTGTTTCGAATGGTTCCAAAACGGCCCTTCTATCTCTACACCAGGAACACCTGTTTTAGAGCTGTGTTGTTTCGAATGGTTCCAAAACGCTCCAGAACTTTTTGGCGAGTCAAGTCTTGTTTTAGAGCTGTGTTGTTTCGAATGGTTCCAAAACCCCATGAGAATAGGATTGCAAGCTTGTCACGTTTTAGAGCTGTGTTGTTTCGAATGGTTCCAAAACCTCTTCTCACTCTATCAACTACGACTGGCTGTTTTAGAGCTGTGTTGTTTCGAATGGTTCCAAAACCGTCCGATTGCTCGATAAATTTTAGAACTTGTTTTAGAGCTGTGTTGTTTCGAATGGTTCCAACCCACATTAAAAGCTACTCATTTTTTAAGTAGCTTTTTTTATTCAAGTTTACATATTGCTCGTCACAACCCCATTCCCTTGTAGAGAAGCAATACTGAGAGTACTACAAATAACACTACCGCTACCAGTCTCTGACTAGCGCTATACATCCGTCTTTCTCCTCGAACTGGAAAGATAACTGCTAGAAATGCTCCGCCGACTGCACCACCGATATGGCCTGCTAGGCTGATTCCTGGAATCAGAACACTTCCAATAATGTTAACCACAAAAAGTGTCAGATAAGATTGGCCTAGCTGCTGGATATAGGGGTTCCGAGTAGCATAGCGAAGAACAATAATCGCGGCAAATAGCCCATAAATAGAGGTAGAGGCTCCTGCTGCTAAGGATTTGGGACTAAATACAAAAACAAAGAGATTGCCCATCATTCCAGATAATAGATAGAGAAAGAAAAACTTCTTGGATCCAAAAATTTCCTCTACTTGCCTACCAAGATAATAAAGCGAAAGCATATTGACAATGAAATGTTCCCACCCAATATGAACAAAAATGGCAGAAAAGAGACGCCAAATCTGCTCAGGAAAGAGGCGAATAGCTGGTCCATACATGGCTCCAAATCGAAATAAGGTATCTGCCCTATCAAAGTTTCCACCTGCAGTGACCAACATTAGTAAAAATACCAAGGCCGTCACAAAAAGGAAGAAACTCGTCACAGGATAACGTCTATCAAAGATTTCCTTCATCAATTAATACCTCCTGAACAGGAATATCATGGTTTTCAGGGATAAAGTCCTGAATTTGACAAGGATATATCGTACTCAAAGTATGACCAGTAAAAAGTTCCAGATAGCGGTCATAATAACCTCCACCATAGCCAATCCGATATCCCTCTCTCGTAAAAGCCAGCCCTGGAACATGAATCAAATCAATCTGAGAGGCATCCACCACTTCCAAATCTCCCTGTGGTTCCAGTAAGTCAAAGGAAGTTTTTACCAACTGTTGCGGATCATAGACCACAAAGTCCATGCGCCCCTTGGGATAAGTTTTGGGTATCAAAACCTTCTTGCCGTCCTTCAGCGCCTGCTCAATCAGTTCCTGCGTTTGAAACTCATGAGGAAAAGAGAGGTAGCTTGCGATGACCTTAGCTTCTTGGTAGAAGGGATGGTGTAAAAGTCGCTCAGTTAAAGCTTGGTCTATAAATTGTTTTTGCTCTCGAGGTAAAGCCTTCATTTCTTGTAAGACTTGCTTACGTAATTCCGATTTCATAAACAACCCCTCTACTCTGCTGCCTTCTTTTTGAGGAAACTAGAGACCGCATCCACCCCAATAGCTAATGCTTCTTCCTTAGGACTCATCTGAGGGTGATGAAGGGCATAGGGACTATCAATACCTAGCCAGAACATAACGCCATCAACTTTTGAAAGGAGATAACCAAAGTCTTCACCTGTCATAGCAGGTTCGATATCAATCAACTCGATTCCCTCTTTTTCTTCAAAGAAGTCCATCAGTTCACGCGCCAAGACTGGATTATTCTCAACAGGCAGATAACCACCTTGCTTGAGTTCCACTTCGACTTCCATATCAAAGGCTGCTGCAACTCCTTCTGCAACTGTTTTGACCCTTTTTTGCACCAAGAGACTCATGTCCTGAGTCAAGGCTCGAATAGTTCCATGCAAAAAGGCTGTGTCTGTGATGACATTGTTTGTTGTTCCAGCCTGAAAAACGCCAAAGGTCACCACTGCTCCCTCGATTGGGTTAACATTGCGGCTGACAACTGACTGCACCTGGGTCACAAAGTAACTAGCCGCCACCAAGGCATCATTAGCTTCATGTGGAAAAGCTGCGTGGCCACCTTTGCCTTTGAAACGGATCTTCACCTCACAAGTACCTGCAAAGAGTGTATGAGTATTGGTCGCAATCTGACCAACCTTCAAATCTGGTCGAACATGGAGGCCATAAAACTGGTCTGGCAACCAATCTCCAAAAGCGCCATCCTCATACATGAGCATGCCACCAGCTTCATTTTCTTCAGCAGGCTGAAACAGGAAGAGTAGATTGTTCTTTGGTTGCTCCTCAAGGGCTCGTTCAAGACAGCCCAAAGCAATAGTCATGTGGAAATCATGGCCACAAGCATGCATGCGACCTTGGTGTTGGGAAGAAAAAGGTAGTCCTGTTTGTTCGACGATAGGCAGGCCATCAATGTCTGTTCGCCAACCAATGGTACGCTCTGGCTGACTTCCCTGCAAGTAAACCAAAATACCTGTCCGCCAAGTACGAACTTGAACAAAATTCTTGTCCGCAGTCAATTTCTCAATCACATCCAGCAGATAAGCCTGAGTCTTGAACTCCTCCAAGCCAATCTCTGGAATCTGGTGCAAATCTCGTCTAGTCTGAATCAAATCTAACATCTATCTATCCTCCTATATAGCAGAAAGAGGCTGGAAGAAGGGTTCCGCCTCTTTATTACTTTTACAATTATAAGGTACGAAGCGCATCCTCTAGCGCTGTTTTTTGTTGGGTTTGGGCATCAATCTCTTTGATAATGCGAGCTGGAACACCTGCTACCACCACATTTTCTGGGACATCTTGGGTAACAATAGCTCCTGCTGCGACAACTGAACCACTACCGATTTGGACTCCTTCGATAACCACTGCATTGGCCCCGATAAGAACATTGTCTCCTACACGCACTGGTTCTGCGCTAGCTGGCTCAATCACACCTGCAAGAACAGCACCTGCACCAACGTGACTGTTTTGCCCAACGATAGCACGGCCACCAAGGATAGCCCCCATGTCAATCATGGTTCCTGCACCAATTTCAGCACCGATATTGATAACCGCTCCCATCATGATAACAGCATTGTCACCAATTTCAACCTGATCACGGATAATAGCACCTGGCTCGATACGAGCGTTGATAGCACGTTTATCTAGCAAAGGAACTGCAGAATTGCGAGCATCTTGCTCAACAACATAGTCTTGATTTTCTACCAAGCCATCGAGAAGCGGAGCAACATCCTTCCAGTCTCCGAATAGGACATTTCCTAGTTTAACAACAGAGCTTGGTACAGCAGTTGCAAGTTCCCCCTCAAAGGTTACTTTAACACTGGTTTTCTTTTCAGCATTGGCGATAAATTGGATAATTTCTTGAGCGTTCATTTTTGTAGCAGTCATAAGCGCCTCCTAGTTCATTTTAATGATACCTATTCTACCAAAAAAGGCCTCAAATTTGAAGCCTTTTTGTTTGTTTTTAGGTATGATTTTTAGGGATGTGAGATAAAACATGCTGTCGGTAAAAGCTAGCCCCTACCGATACAACCTAAAAACACTCTTCACAACTATCTCCCCGTGTTTTATTGACTATTCTAGTATAGCACACTTTTAGAATTAAGAAAAGACTTTTTATTTACTTTCTTTCGCTTCTTCTATCGATAGGAAAATCATGGGTAAAATAATCAAGGCCATAGCTAAAAGAAGGGACCAATCTACTACCAATCCTAAAAATAAAACACTCAGCAAAGCAGAAGAGAGAGGTTCGCTGGCACTAATGACAGAAACCACCAAAGGAGAAACCAAGGACACCGCCTTCATAGAAATGAAAAAAGCAAAAGCTGTCCCAAAGAAAGCAATAATAAGGCAAATCAAGATACTCCAAATATCAGGAGTAAAGGAAAGATGATAAACTGGCGAGAGGACATTGCTAAATAAACCTGCCAAAATCATCCCCCACCCAACGGTGGGTACAAAACCGTATCTCTTAGCGAAAGGCTGAGGTAGGATAACATTAAACATAACACCCATGGCACTCAGCAGACCTGTTATAAGAGCTAGCGGCGTCATGGATAACTGAGAGAGATCTCCCTTTGTCGCCATCAAGCAAACACCCAGCATGGCAACCAAAACATAGAAAATAGCGCTTTTTGACGCTCGTTTTTGATAAAACAAGCGATTGTAAAAGAGGATAAAGACAGGACTGATAAACTGTAGAATAGTTGCTGTCGCTGCATTTGAGTATTCTACACAGAGATAGAAAAAATACTGGACTGAGAAAATTCCCAAAATAGCATAGGCCAAAAAGGGCAGGTAATTTTTCTTGTCTCGCCAAATATCTAACACTTGCGATTTTAATTGCATTGCAGACCAAATGAGTACAAAACTTCCTGCCAGTGTTAAACGCATAGAGGTAATCCAGCCCGAAGACACCTGATAATGAGTAAAGAAATACTCTCCTAAAATTCCACAGATTCCCCATATTAAGCCAGATAGGAGCGAATAAATGGTTCCTTTAACAATCTTTTTCTGATACTGATTCATACCTTTATTGTAACACGAAAGGACAAAAGAAAAAAGTGGCAATCCATTGATTAGCCACTTCATTTAGCACCGTTTATAGAACTTATCGTCTCGTCCTTGAAGAAGAAGGTCGTGTAGCACTTGAGCTACTACTTGAACTGCTGGAGCTTGATGGAGTTGGTAGACTCCCCACAATGCTAGACCACGCATTCTGATAATCCGCATCACTTCCACCAATAGCAAAGCGATAACTGGTCGTTGGCGCTCCTGCCTTATTAGCCCAATAGCTGGTAACAGTCGAACCTGTGACCTCTACTTCTTTTCCTTCAACAGAAACCTTCCCTGGTTTCTGGCCTGTTGATTTCAGGACTTCAGATTTTACGACACTAGGATCTAAAGCGAAGCGCTCGTTCCCCCAAATGCTTGGGGAGGCTTGCTGAATCGCATTTACCAGATGAGCCATGTAATTAGAGTTATTAGAATAACCTGCTCTACGTGACAGTGAATGATTATCATCATGCCCAATCCATCCACCTAGGGTTAATCTAGGTGTCGAAAGCATGAGCCACATATTTTCGTCTTGGTTGGTTGTACCAGTCTTCCCAATCCAATCTGCATTAGCCAGAGTAGGATTTAAAGAAGTCAGATTCGTCTTGAAGGTTGTTGTCACACGAGAGGATAGAACTTCTCGCAGCAATCCCTGCATAATCGTCGCAGTAGCTTTTGAATAGACTTGAACCGGTTTATCCTGATACTCATACACCACTCTACCATCTGCTGCTTCAATTTTAGAAATCACATGTTTTTTATGATATAGACCATTATTTGCTAGGGTCTGATAGCCATTAGTATGCTGGGCAACTGTGACTTCAATACCACCACCCATTGGCAGGCTCTCAATACCGTACTCAGGAATCTCGTAACCCATTTTTTTCTTATAACTCTTGACATCAACACCCTTTTCACGAAGCATACGATAGGTCCAGTAAGCCGGGATATTCCATGAATAGTTCAGAGCTTCTCCCAAGGTCATCATTCCTGTTCCCTTACTATTAGCATACATAATCGGATTGCCATTAGCAAAGTTTGTTGGATAGTTAGACAGAATTGTTTCGCTTCCCATCAAGCCCTGGTCAATAGCAATACCATAGGCCAGCAAAGGCTTGGTAGTAGAAGCTGGTGAGCGTTTGGTATCAAAAGCATGATTGTTTTGATTTTCTTGATAATTACGACCACCTACAAAGCCTAGAATAGCACCTGTTTGGTTGTCCATCAAGACATTCCCTACTTCTACACGACCTGTTCCATCGTCTAAAAGATAGCCATAGTCAGCAACCGCACTTTGCATAGCAGAATGAATTTTCTGGTCTATGGTAGTAGTAATTTTATAACCACCATTTTCAATTTCCTTGGATGCCAAATCGCGATAAAACTTCTGAGTTGCCTCATTTTTCAACTCCTTGGCGGAGACATTGTCTCTCTGAGCTAGATAATCATACATACGTTCCTGAGCTTCTGCCAAGGCTGTAAAGTATAAATAGCCTCGTGACACACCTGTGACTGTAGCTGAAGGGAGAAAGTCCTGTTTAAGATTGTAATCCTTATATTGAGAATACTCGTCTTTGCTTAAGGCACCTGTGCGATACATACTGTAAAGAACCGCCTTAGCCCGTCTCAAGCCAATTTCTAAGTCTTCATCACTCTTCAACTCTCCAGTATTTTCATAAGGAGAATAGGTAATGGGACTCTGTGGAAGTCCTGCTAAAAATGCTGCTTGAGGAACAGTCAACTGACTTGCATCTACACCGAAAATCCCCTCAGCTGCCTGCTGAGCCCCTGCAATATTCTGCCCCTTATTATTTCGGCCAAATGGAGCCACATTGAGATAGGTCGTTAAAATCTCATCCTTATTCATGGCACGTTCCAAGGCAAGAGCATCCACAATTTCTGTCGCCTTACGAGCCAAAGTCGGTGCATCCCCAACCACCTGCTGTTTAATCAGTTGCTGGGTCAAGGTTGACCCCCCACTAGAGGAACCCAAACCTACAAATTTCCCCAAGGTCGCACGAATCACCGCCTTGGGTACTACACCCTTATGTTCTTTAAAGTGTTCGTCTTCCGTCGCAATGATAGCCTTTTTCAGATTTTCCGAAATTTGCTCAGATGAGATAGAAGTGCGCAACAAATCACTCTCTATGGAAGCAATCACCGTCCCATCCGCATAGGTAATCTCTGAAATAGAAGAGATGTCCTTGACCTGATGTACCAATTCTTCTGTCTGAGGCACCCGAACCTTGTCAAATAAGGCCACTCCGTACCCCAAAGCAATCCCAGCTCCCAACATTCCTCCTAGAAAACCGAGCACAAAGAGTAAGTTAAATAGGGCTTTTATACTCAGTAAAATAGCTGGAAAAATGGCTGGCTTCTCTAAGGATTTAGATTTCTCGGCACTTGAGCCTTTCTTGCCAGGTCTAGCTGATTTTTTATTTTTTTGCTGGAAAAATTCCAGCATTTTTCGTTTTAATTCATTTAATTGATTTTGCATGGATTTCCTCACTATATACATTATACCATAAAAGGGAAACTTTCAATAAAATAGCCACTTTCTTCCCTATTCTACTAGGCTATTGCCCGAGTTTGTGATACAATAGGTAGAAACAATATTTTTAAAAAGGAGAAAAGACACATGCACATTTTTGATGAGCTAAAAGAGCGTGGTTTGATTTTTCAAACGACTGATGAAGAAGCTTTGCGTAAAGCCCTAGAAGAAGGTCAAGTTTCTTATTATACTGGCTATGATCCAACTGCTGACAGCCTTCACCTAGGCCACCTTGTCGCAATCTTGACAAGTCGTCGCTTGCAACTAGCAGGTCACAAACCTTATGCGCTCGTTGGCGGTGCCACAGGTCTCATCGGAGATCCGTCCTTCAAAGATGCTGAACGTAGTCTCCAAACAAAAGACACAGTAGATGGCTGGGTCAAGTCTATCCAAGGACAACTTTCTCGTTTTCTTGACTTTGAAAATGGTGAAAACAAGGCTGTCATGGTCAACAACTACGACTGGTTTGGCAGCATCAGCTTCATTGACTTCCTCCGTGATATCGGAAAATACTTCACTGTCAACTCCATGATGAGCAAGGAGTCTGTGAAAAAACGGATTGAAACAGGGATTTCTTACACTGAGTTCGCTTACCAAATCATGCAAGGGTACGACTTCTTCGTCCTTAACCAAGACCATAATGTCACTCTTCAAATCGGTGGTTCTGACCAGTGGGGAAATATGACAGCTGGTACTGAATTGCTTCGTCGTAAGGCTGACAAGACTGGCCACGTTATCACTGTTCCACTGATTACCGATGCAACTGGTAAGAAATTTGGTAAATCAGAAGGAAACGCAGTCTGGCTCAATCCTGAAAAGACTTCTCCATACGAAATGTACCAATTCTGGATGAACGTTATGGACGCAGACGCTGTTCGCTTCTTGAAAATCTTTACTTTCTTGTCACTTGATGAGATTGAAGACATCCGCAAACAGTTTGAAGCGGCTCCACACGAACGCTTGGCTCAAAAAGTCTTGGCTCGTGAAGTTGTTACACTTGTTCACGGCAAAGAAGCCTACAAAGAAGCCCTTAACATCACTGAGCAACTCTTTGCAGGAAACATCAAGAATCTTTCTGTTAAAGAGCTCAAACAAGGACTTCGTGGTGTACCAAACTACCAAGTTCAAGCAGATGAAAATCACAATATCGTGGAACTGCTCGTCTCATCTGGTGTGGTTAACTCAAAACGCCAAGCCCGTGAAGACGTCCAAAACGGAGCTATCTACGTAAATGGCGACCGTATCCAAGACCTTGACTATGTCTTGAGTGACACAGATAAGCTTGAGAACGAACTGACTGTTATCCGCCGTGGGAAGAAGAAATACTTTGTATTGACTTACTAAATTATTAAACATTTACCTATAAACAAAGGAGTTAACCTCGAGAAAGGTAACTCCTTTTTGCTGTTAATAACTCTCATCTATCTATTTTTAATAGACAGGCTACGCAGTACAATGCGCAAGGTTGTTAAATTATGTAGGATAGAGAGGTTTGAAGGGCTGAGCCAGTTAAACAAGCCAAAGCCAATCAAACTACTATTTACGACAACGGTATCTTGAATATTCTTCTTGATGAGTGTTTGCAAAGATGATGATAGCGAATCCAACTCTTGGAAGAAATCCAAGCGATTATCTAACAATAAGATATCACTCATCTGCTTAGAAATATCTGCACTCTCATTCATCACCACACCGATATCTGATAGGGTTAGAGCCGCTGAGTCATTCAATCCATCTCCAACCATCAAAATAGTGTGACCTGCTTTCTGCAGTTCCTCTACTAACTCAAATTTCCCATCAGGTTTCAAGTCTGTATAGACCTGATCAAAGGGCAAATCTTTGACTAATTCCTCTGTTCTAACCAGAGTGTCCCCTGTTGCCAGAATCAATTTTTTCCCTTGTGCCTTAAGTTTCTCCAAAGCTTCTTTTGCTTCTTTTCTCAAAGGAGTATGAATGCAGAACATTCCAATCAATTCATTCTGATAAGCTAAGAATAAGAGATTGTAGTGACTCTTGTACTCTTCAATTAAAGCATTTTGCTCCGAACTGATATGAATTTGCTCATCCTGCATCAAGACATAATTCCCAATAAGAACTGGTTGCCCATCTATATGAGATTTGATCCCCTTGCTTGCGATATATTGGAGTTTCCCATGCATTTCCTCATGTTCAATCCCCTCTATCTCAGCTTGCTTGACTATGGCATTAGCAATAGCATGATAGATGTGTTCCTCAAGACAGGCGCTGATTCTTAAGATTTCTTCGTCACTAGCGTCTCCAAAAGGTAACACCTTTTCAACTATAGGATAGCTAGTTGTGATTGTCCCAGTCTTATCAAACAAGAAGGTATCTACTTCCAGATATTTCTCCAGAACATCCCCATCCTTAATCACCATTTCACGGTTCAACCCCTCCTTGATAGCTGTTAAATAAGCTACAGGAGTAGAGATTTTCAAAGCGCAGGAGAAATCGACCAATAAGAAAGAAATAGCCTTAGAAAAAGAACCTGTTAATAGGTAAGTCAGACCAGCACCCAAGAAATTATATTTGACAACCTTGTCTGCCATCTTGATGAAATAGCGTTGTTTCGTTTTCTTGTTTTCTTCAGATTTCTTCATCAACTCAATCAGCTGTAAAATACGGCTGTTCATCTGATTATCGGTTACACGAATACGCAACTCTCCAGTTTCTAATACTGTATTTGCACAAACCAAATCAGACTCTCTTTTTTCAACTGGAAAACTCTCTCCTGTCAAGGAACTTTCGTTGACCATACCTAAACCTGAAACTACTTGTCCATCAAACAGAATTTCATTTCCTTGAGATAAGACCAAGACATCTCCTATTTGAACATCGGAACTCTTGATACTAACAACCGTATCGCCCTGTACTAAGAATACATCGCTCTCTTTTGCAAGAAGACTCTGTTCTAAATCCGTTGCAGTTTTTTTCAAGGACCATTGATCTAAATGATTCCCCAAATCAAGCATAAACATGATATTACTTGCCGTCTTGGATTGGTTCATAAACAAGGACAATAAAATCGCCGAACAGTCCAAGACCTCCATCGTTAGTTCCTTACGCACTAGGGTCTGATAGGCTTCTCTAACATAACCCAAAGCCTGATAACAAGTCCATATATAGCGAATAGGATACGGCACAAAACTACGAAAAAGTATACGCTTAATCGCTGCACCTGAAACAATAGAATAAGCACTCTCTTCTCTACGAATGGGAAGAGTCATCAACTCAGAAACTTTCCCTTTATCAATTCTTTTTAAAAAGGCTTCTGCATTGTCTAATACAGAGAAGCCTTCTTTTATACGTAGAGTAAAGTGCTGTTGATCCATGTAAAACTGGATAGACTCAATTCCCTTTTCATCTCTCGCCAAGGAACGAAGATAGTCTTGAATATCCAAGGTGAGCGAGAAAGATGATGATAGTCGGATATGTTGGTATCCTCTATGTAGCACTTTAAAAGACATATTATTCCCCTATAAGGCTATCTAATTGCTCTTCTTTTTTCTCTTGCTCGTACAAATATTTGGCATCTTGCAAGACATCATCTCCATGTTGCTTCACAACAGAAACAGATGCATCTAACTCGTCCTTCAATTTGTAAGCCTTAGCCAAAGCTTTAGAATAACCTTTTTTAGCTTCCTTACTTGCCAAGATTTTCAAACCAAGGGTACCAAATGCAACACCACCTAAAAAGAGTGATGATTTTTTCGCAACTTTTGCGACGCTTAATACTTCTTTTAACATACTTATTTCCTCCTAGCTATTATTATATATTAATTTGTATATAAAAGCAATTTAATTTTGGTACTTTGAAAAGTAATTATACTACTATTTAATTCTATTACAAATCATCCTAAAGTTGCTTTCATTTGCCTCTTTTGATACACTTAAACTATGAATACAAACCTCAAACCCAAACTCCAGCGTTTTGCTTCTGCGACTGCCTTTGCCTGTCCTATTTGCCAAGAAAATCTAGCTCTGGTAGAAAGCAATCTTAAATGTAAGAATCGACATTCTTTTGACCTAGCGAAATTCGGCTATGTCAATCTAGCACCGCAAATCAAACAATCCGCCAACTACGACAAGGAAAATTTTCAAAACCGTCAACAAATCCTAGAAGCTGGCTTTTATCAGGCTATCTTAGAGACTATATCTGACTTGCTAGCCAGTTCAGAAACTAGCACCACAGTCTTAGATATCGGTTGTGGCGAAGGATTCTATTCTCGCAAACTCCAAGAAAGTCATCCTGACAAAACCTTCTATGCCTTTGATATTTCCAAAGATTCAGTCCAAATCGCTGCCAAGAGCGAACCCAACTGGGCAGTCAATTGGTTCGTTGGTGACTTGGCACGACTTCCTATAAAAGACGCTAGCATGGATATCCTGCTTGATATCTTCTCACCTGCCAACTATGGAGAATTTCGTCGCGTTTTATCCAAAGACGGTATCTTGATAAAGGTTATCCCAACTGAAAATCACCTCAAAGAAATCCGCCAGAAGGTACAAGACCAGCTGACAAACAAGGACTATTCCAACCAAGATATCAAAAATCATTTCCAAAACAACTTCACTATCTTATCCAGTAAAACTGCCTCACTAACCAAGCCTATCACAGCAGAGCAGCTCCAAGCCCTACTCAGTATGACTCCTCTCCTCTTTCACATCGACCAAACTAAGATTGACTGGAGCCAACTGACAGAGATTACTATTGAGGCTGAGATTCTAGTTGGGAAAGTACTATAATTGACACAAAAAACCGCATTTCAAGAAGATATGCGGTTTTAAATTGCAATTTTTAAACTATCTATCTGAAGAGAGTTGAAATTTAATAATTCTAAGCTCTAATCTTTATTTTCGATTCGATATAATAAACTTATCAATAAATAGCAAGTGAAATAAGGCAAGTACAAATCCCCAGAAACTACCACGAAAAGAGATTTCTTGATGATTGAGAGGAAACAAATCATGGTTACCTATATAGAGGCAGGTCAAAATTATAAATAAAATCCAAAATAAATCTGTCCATCTATATTTTGAAAAATATTTTTTCCACATAAAAACACCTTCTTTCCTACAATCATATTATAATACTTTATGTAAGCGAATACAAGAAATATGAGGTAATCAACTATAAAGAAACATAAGGCTGAAGACAGTAAAAACCAGCGTTTTAAGCGCTGGTTTATTGTTTTAAACAAGGTTTCTTACAAAGCTTACTAAACACTAAACTTTAAAAAAACTTAGTTTTTGAAGTTGATTAAGTGTTAACTTTCCAAACGGAACTTTTTTTTTATTTTTCAATCCCCAATAACTGAGGGCAAGTAATGCTACAACCCAAGCAAAAGTGATCCCCAAACTGTCAAAATTCAATTTGAAATCTGGTTTATTAAAGAAATCTACATAAACTCCTAAGAAGGTTGTATCCATGAATTTCTTGACCTCTGAGCTAACTTGAGCAAACATTGGCAAGAATGAGAGACCAAGCATTGGAATCAAACCATAAGCCTGAGCTTGCGTTTGTGTCTCTGAAATAGCTCCAATCACCAAATTTAAGAGGATTGTACATAATGCTACCAGAGAAGCTACTACAAGGTATACAGGATAATCTTTTGCGAAATCCACTTCAACCATAATAGGGAAGGAAATAACTGAAGCCAAGGCAAAGATTACAGGATAAAACAACACTGAAACAAGATATTCTCCACGGCGAACTCCGCTTAAAATAAGTGTTTTAAAAATTCTTTTTTCTTTTTCCTCTGCAATAGAGTTTGAAATCATTGACCCAGAAGAAAATGAGAATGCCATTGTTAAAGAGCTATACAATAGTACTTTCCCTTGAGTGCCATCTGTATTCATAAAATTTTGGAAGAGTAGAACCAGAAAGAATGGGAATACTACCTGTACCAAAGTGTTTTTGTTTGTTAACAATACTTGTGTCCTCAACCAGATAAGGGCTAAAATTCTCTTAAACATCTAATTTTTCTCCTGTCAATTTAATAAAAATATCTTCTAAAGTTGGTTCACATGAGTGAATCGTCATCATTTTTTTATAATCTTCTTGCTGCAAGTCTTCAAAGCGCACTACCTTTTTAGTAGAATCACTATAAGTTACTGCAACTTTTTTTTCTGTGTTGTATTTTTGGATAATTTCGCTTGGGCTTCCTTGTTCAATAAGATCACCTTTATTCAAAAGAGCTAGGTTATCACATAATAAAGTCGCCTCATTCATATCATGAGTAGTTAAGAAAATGGTTGTTCCTCTTTCCTTTAACTCCTGTAGTAATTTGTGAATCTTCTTTGAGGTGGTGGGATCTAACCCACTTGTAGGTTCATCTAAAAATAGAACTTTAGGGTAATTGATTAAAGCACGAGCTAAAAGCATTCGTTGACGCATTCCTGTAGAAAGCTTCTCAGCTGGAGTGTCTTTACTATCATACATACCAACTTGTTTTAGAATTTCTTCAATTCGTGATTTTGAAACTCCGTATAGTCTTGCAAACAGTAACAAGTTATTGTACAAACTTAATTTTTCGTAATAACCACTTGTGTCACCTACTAAACCTAACTCTTCAAAATCTGACGGAAGTAATTTTTGAGAATCTTTCCCTAATAATTCTGTCTTTCCGCTGTTAGCCTGTAGCTGTCCTGTCAGAATATTGATCATTGTTGTTTTTCCTGAGCCAGATGGACCTAGGAATCCAAAAATTTCTCCTTCGTTTATTGAAAAACTAATTTGATTTAAAGCAACATTATCTCCAAATCGCTTTATAACTCTTTCTACCTTAATCATTTTATTACCTCTTTCTAATGATAAATTGTGTTTTAGAAACTTCACTCCCTCCCATCGGTTATGTCAACAACTCTAATTCTAGGCTTTAAGTTAGAGTCCATTTTGATTTCTCTCATTTCATTTGGAAGTAAGAGAACTAATTTTAGTAGCTTCTCATCAAGTGTTACTTTACATAGGCGTCTGCTATCTAGACTATTTTTGATAATCAGATAGTCCTTCTTGACAAATTTTTCATCCATATAATAGTCAATTGTTTTTACCATATTTTCCTCCCACCTGCTAATCTACATCCCTTTTAAATAGTAATGTTTCTAGCACTGCGTTCTGCTTAACTTATTTACAATAACAGTATATCCCTTATGAGAGTAAAAAAACAGGACATTTATGTCCTGTTTTTAAATTGAAATTATGGAAAATCCTTATTTTTTTCTTCTATCACTCGATCCCTAAATGATTTATCATTTAATAATTCCGATCCGTTTATTGCTTTATTATAGTAGTCCAAAGCAAGATCTTTACTCTGATTAGTATGAATATAATATTTGGCTTCAAAAAAATCTACTGTAGGTAGTAAAGCAAAATCTTGGACTTCATCTATTATTTCTCGTACAGCACTTAGCGTTTGAGGCATTAAATCATAATATTCAATATTAAAGTGATATAAAACAATTGATACAATAACCCTTTGAATCAAATGAATATTGTTGGCATCAGAGAAATTAGTTTGCTCCAAGATGTTAGAATAGATATTTTCAAATACATTATCAATTGGCTTAGCATTCAAAGTACACTTTAAAAAATATAGGTGTAAAATTAGTAAATCATTGGTGTCATAATTTGTTTTTAAAAGTAACTGCTCAAAATACTCCTCAATCAATCCCTCTCCAAAGTCAGAGTTTTCAGAAACATACACATCATCAATAGCTTGTAAAACTTCAACTGCTACTTGCTCATCTTCAGGCAGTTGGTCATAAAAGCGTTCCTGAATTTCTTCAAAGACAGCTTCACGTTGGTGGATTTTTTCTTCATCTCCATGAATAGATTGACGAATCAATTTCGTTTTTAGTTTTAAATACTCTTTAGGAACAATTAACAAGCCCTCGTCAATTAACTGAGACATCGGAACCCCTAACACTTCTGCTATATAGTCCAGTTTCGCTAAGCTAGGTAAGTTATTTCCAGTTTCAATTCGGCCCAACTGACGAACAGTAAGTTCTTTTTCATCTCCACAAAAGGCCTCTCTACTCAACCCTTTTTCAGTTCGTAAGGTGCGAATTCTTTTTCCTATTTCCAAATTACTCATAATGACCTCTTTAAATTCTAATTTGATATTCCAATAACCACTTGTATACGTTCTCATTTTAACACACTTTCTTACAATTTTCAGAAAAAATAATGATAAGGAATAGTTTTAAGCCACTACCCTATATAAGTGACCCATTTCAGTATAGTATCTGAGGTCTATTTCCGCTCAAGTATTCAAAAAAGCGAATTTCAATCGAAACTCGCTTTTTTACAAAATGTATTCGTATAAATCTTGTATCTTATACTCAATGAAAATCAAAGAGCAAACTAGGAAGCTAGCCGCAGGTTGCTCAAAGCACAGCTTTGAGGTTGCAGATAAAGCTAACGTGGTTTGAAGAGATTTTCGAAGAGTATTAGTTCAAGTGCCAGATATCTTCGTTATACTGAGCGATTGTACGGTCAGATGAGAAGAATCCTGCTTTAGCAATGTTAACGATGACTTTGTCCAACCATGCGTCACGGTCTTCGTAGTCAGCCAACATTTGTTCTTTAACCTTGATGTAGTCTTCCAAGTCAAGAAGAGTCATGAACCAGTCTTTGTTGATTAATTCATTGTAAAGACGTTCCAAGCGTTCTTTGTTTCCAGCTGCAAGAACTGCATCGCTAACGATGAAGTCAACCAATGGTTTGATAGCTTCACGAGCGTAGAATTCGCTTGATTTGTATGCTGCTTTATCGTAAAGGTCGATAACAGTTTCTGAATCTTCACCAAAGATGTAGATGTTTTCGTCTCCAACCAACTCAGCAATTTCCACGTTAGCACCGTCCATAGTACCAAGAGTCAAAGCTCCGTTCAACATGAATTTCATGTTACCAGTACCTGAAGCTTCTTTAGAAGCAAGTGAGATTTGTTCTGAGATATCACATGCTGGGATCAAGAAGCTTGCTGCAGTAACATTGTAGTTTTCAACCATAACAACTTGCAAGTGCGGAGCTACTGCTGGATCGTTAGCAATAACTTCTGACATGCAGAGGATCAAGTGGATGATGTCTTGAGCGATTGTGTAGGCTGGAGCTGCTTTACCACCAAAGAAGATTGTGATTGGGCGGGCAGGGATGTTACCAGCTTTGATGTCAAGGTATTTGTGGATTACGTACAAAGCGTTCATTTGTTGGCGTTTGTACTCGTGAAGACGTTTGATTTGGATATCAAAGATAGAGTTTGTATTGATTTCCACACCTTGGTGTTCTTTCAAGTGACGAGCCAATTTACGTTTGTTATGAGCCTTGATGCTTTCCAATTTTTCTTTGACAGCTGCTTTGTCTTCATAAGACAAGAGTTTTTCAAGCTCATCTGCTTCATGGTGCCAACCTTCTCCAATAATCTCATCCAAGTAGTGAGACAGTCTTGGGTTGGCATGCATAAGCCAACGACGGAAAGTAATACCGTTTGTTTTGTTGTTGAATTTTTCTGGGTAAAGGTCGTAGAAGGCTTTCAACTCAGAATTTTTTAAGATTTCAGTGTGGAGTGCCGCTACCCCGTTAACGCTGTATCCGTAGTGGATATCCATGTGAGCCATGTGAACACGTCCGCTCTCATCGATAATTTGAACAGCTGGATCTTTGTATTCTGCTTTCACGCGACGGTCCAATTCTTCGATGATTGGTACCAAGTGAGGAACCACTTCTTGCAAGAATTCAAGAGGCCATTTTTCAAGGGCTTCAGCAAGGATTGTGTGGTTAGT
>ERZ1023464.60-NODE-60-length-19623-cov-5.341169_pt1 | contig 19623 bp, 20 predicted proteins | sample MGYA00380529_ERZ1023464 | MGnify/ENA primary metagenome ERZ1023464 (study PRJEB33173, sample SAMEA4830324) | metagenome | study: EMG produced TPA metagenomics assembly of the PRJEB25223 data set... | reverse complement strand
CAGAAAAAGACAGAAATCCAGTTAGATATGTTGGAAGCAATGGAAGCAGACGATTTCGATCAACTTCCAAGTCCTTTTTACGCGCGTTCTTTCTTGAAAAAATATGCATGGGCTGTTGAGCTAGATGATCAAATTGTTTTGGATGCTTATGATTCTGGGAGTATGATTACTTATGAGGAAGTAGATGTTGATGAAGATGAGTTGACAGGTCGTAGACGTTCAAGTAAGAAAAAGAAGAAAAAAACATCCTTTTTACCTTTATTTTATTTTATCCTTTTTGCTTTATCGATTTTAATTTTTGTGACCTATTATGTTTGGAACTATATTCAAACTCAACCAGAGGGGCCTTCTCTTTCTAATTACAGTGTGGTTCAATCAACAAGTTCAATGAGTTCAACTAGCTCTGTTCCCCACTCTTCAAGTAGTAGTAGTTCATCTAGCAGTTCTTCTAGTATAGAATCAGCTATAAGTGTATCAGGCGAAGGGAATCATGTAGAAATCGCTTATAAGACAAGTAAGGAAACAGTTAAATTGCAATTGGCAGTTTCAGATGTTACAAGTTGGATCAGCGTTTCAGAAAGCGAACTTGAGGGCGGTGCAACCTTATCGCCAGAGAAGAAAAGTGCGGAAACAACAGTTGCAACTAAAAGTCCTGTAACAATTACGTTAGGTGTTGTAAAAGGTGTTGCTTTGACAGTAGATAATCAGACTGTTGATTTATCGAAATTAACAGCTCAGACTGGACAAATCACTGTAACCTTTACTAAAAATTAAGGAAAAACGAATGAAAAAAGAACAAATTCCCAATCTCTTAACAATAGGTCGAATTCTCTTTATACCTATTTTTATCTTTATTCTAACGATAGGAAATTCGATAGAGAGTCATATAGTGGCAGCTATTATCTTTGCTGTTGCCAGTATTACCGACTATTTAGATGGATATTTAGCTCGTAAATGGAATGTGGTCAGTAATTTTGGTAAATTTGCAGATCCTATGGCGGATAAGCTACTAGTTATGTCGGCTTTTATTATGCTGATTGAGTTAGGTATGGCTCCAGCTTGGATTGTTGCAGTGATCATCTGTCGTGAGTTGGCTGTGACAGGTTTAAGGCTTTTATTGGTTGAAACTGGTGGAACAGTTTTAGCAGCAGCAATGCCTGGAAAAATTAAAACTTTTAGTCAAATGTTTGCCATTATTTTCTTGCTATTACATTGGACTTTGCTTGGTCAAGTTCTACTTTATGTAGCTTTGCTTTTCACTATCTACTCTGGCTATGATTATTTCAAGGGTAGTGCCTATGTATTTAAAGGGACATTTGGTTCGAAATGAAATCAGTAATTGATGTAAAAAATCTTTCTTTTCGTTATAAGGAAAATCAGGAATACTATGATGTGAAGGATATTACGTTTCACGTGAAACGTGGAGAATGGCTTTCGATTGTAGGGCATAATGGTAGTGGTAAATCAACGACGGTTCGCTTAATTGATGGCTTACTGGAAGCAGAATCCGGAGAGATTGTAATTGATGGTCAACTGCTGACTGAGGAAAATGTTTGGAATATACGTCGTCAAATCGGTATGGTTTTTCAAAATCCAGACAATCAATTTGTTGGAGCGACTGTTGAAGATGATGTTGCCTTTGGTTTGGAAAATCAGGGCCTTTCTCGTCAAGAAATGAAAAAGAGAGTGGAGGAAGCTCTGGCTTTGGTTGGCATGTTGGAATTTAAAAAGAGAGAGCCAGCGCGTCTATCAGGTGGCCAAAAGCAACGTGTGGCCATTGCAGGTGTTGTAGCCCTAAGACCAGCTATTCTAATTCTAGATGAAGCGACAAGTATGTTGGATCCTGAGGGACGTAGAGAACTGATTGAGACAGTAAAAGGAATTCGGAAAGACTATGATATGACGGTTATTTCCATTACCCATGATTTGGAAGAAGTTGCCATGAGTGACCGCGTATTGGTCATGAAAAAAGGGTCGATTGAATCAACTAGTAGTCCAAGAGAACTTTTCTCTCGAAATGATTTAGATCAAATTGGATTAGACGATCCTTTTGCCAATCAATTAAAAAATTCTTTGAGCCAGAATGGCTATGGTTTGCCTGAAAATTATTTGACAGAAAGTGAGCTAGAGGATAAGCTATGGGAATTGCTCTAGAAAATGTGAGTTTTACGTATCAAGAAGGGACTCCCTTAGCTTCAACAGCTTTGTCGGATGTTTCTTTGACGATTGAGGATGGTTCTTATACGGCCTTAATTGGACATACAGGTAGCGGGAAATCAACTATTTTGCAACTCTTAAATGGTTTATTGGTGCCAAGTCAAGGAACTGTGCGAGTTTTTGATACCTTAATCACCTCGACTTCTAAAAATAAAGATATTCGTCAAATTAGAAAACAGGTTGGCTTGGTATTTCAGTTTGCTGAAAATCAGATTTTTGAAGAAACGGTTTTGAAAGACGTTGCTTTTGGACCGCAAAATTTTGGAGTTTCTGAAAAAGATGCGGAGCAGACTGCGCGTGAAAAACTGGCTCTGGTTGGAATTGATGAATCGCTTTTTAATCGTAGTCCGTTTGAGCTGTCAGGTGGACAAATGAGACGTGTTGCCATTGCAGGAATACTTGCCATGGAGCCAGCTGTATTAGTCTTAGATGAACCTACGGCAGGTCTAGATCCTTTAGGGAGAAAAGAGTTGATGACCCTGTTCAAAAAACTCCACCAGTCAGGGATGACCATCGTCTTGGTAACGCATTTGATGGATGATGTTGCCGAATATGCGAACCAAGTCTATGTGATGGAAAAGGGACGTTTAGTTAAGTTTGGTAAACCAAGTGATGTCTTTCAAGATGTTGTCTTTATGGAAGAAGTGCAGTTGGGAGTACCTAAAATTACAGCCTTTTGTAAACGATTGGCTGATAGAGGCGTGTCATTTAAACGATTACCGATTAAGATAGAGGAGTTCAAGGAGTCGCTAAATGGATAGTATGATTTTGGGGCGTTATATTCCAGGAGATTCGATTGTTCACCGGTTGGATCCACGTAGCAAATTACTGGCTATGATGCTACTGATTTTAATCGTTTTTTGGGCTAATAATCCCTTGACGAATTTAATTCTTTTTATAGCGACAGGGATCTTTATTGCCTTGTCCGGAGTATCTCTTTCATTCTTTATTCAGGGCTTGAAGTCTATGTTTTTCTTGATTGCCTTCACAACTATTTTTCAACTTTTTTTCATTTCTAATGGGAATGTTTTATTTGAGTTTTCGTTTGTGAGAATCACGGATTATGCTTTGCAACAAGCTGGGATTATTTTTTGTCGTTTTGTATTGATTATTCTCTTTTCAACTTTGTTAACCTTAACGACCATGCCCTTAAGTTTGGCATCAGCTGTCGAAGCTTTGTTAGCGCCTTTAAAGCGTGTGAAAGTTCCAGTTCATGAAATTGGTTTGATGCTGTCTATGAGTTTGCGTTTTGTCCCAACCTTGATGGATGATACGACGCGGATTATGAATGCGCAGAAAGCACGTGGAGTGGATTTTGGTGAAGGAAGCATCGTTCAAAAAGTAAAGGCGATGATTCCCATTTTGATTCCTCTTTTTGCGACAAGTTTAAAACGTGCAGATTCCTTGGCTATCGCCATGGAAGCGCGTGGTTATCAGGGTGGAAAAGGCAGAAGTCAATACAGACAATTGAAATGGACTCGAAAGGATACGCTGACCATTCTTGTTGTTCTCGTACTTGGTTGTTGTTTATTTTTCTTAAAATCTTAGTAGATTTCAGGAATCGATAAAAAAGTTACTGTAACAGTTTTTGATATAAAGGTAGGGATATGAACCGTTTTAAAAAATCAAAATATGTCATTATTGTTTTTGTCACTGTTCTGCTTGTGTCAGCTCTCTTAGCGACGACTTATTCAAGTACAATTGTGACAAAATTAGGAGATGGAATCTCATTGGTTGATAGAGTTGTACAAAAACCTTTTCAGTGGTTTGATTCTGTCAAATCAGATTTGGCTCATTTGACACGAACATATAATGAAAATGAAAGTTTGAAGAAACAGATTTACCAATTAGAAGTGAAATCAAATGAGGCGGAAAGTTTAAAGACAGAAAATGAACAATTGCGTCAACTGCTTGGTATGAAGTCCAAGTTGCAAGCTACAAAGACTTTGGCAGCAGATGTTATTATGCGTTCTCCGGTATCTTGGAAGCAGGAATTGACCTTAGATGTAGGTAAATCAAAAGGGGCTTCTGAGAACATGTTAGCTATTGCAAATGGTGGCTTGATTGGGAGTGTTTCAAAAGTAGAGGAGAACTCTACTATAGTCAACCTTCTGACTAATACGGAAAATGCTGATAAGATTTCTGTTAAAATTCAACACGGCACTACCACAATTTATGGAATTATTGTTGGCTACGACAAGGAAAATGAAGTTCTTAAAATTAGTCAATTAAATAGTAATAGCGATATTAGTACAGGCGATAAGGTGACAACGGGTGGATTAGGAAACTTTAACGTTGCGGATATTCCTGTTGGTGAAGTGGTTGCCACAACGCATAGTACAGACTATTTGACACGAGAAGTAACTGTTAAATTGAGTGCAGATACTCATAATGTGGATGTGATAGAATTAGTGGGGAATTCATGATGAGACAGTTGAAGCGGGTTGGAGTGTTTTTATTGCTTCCTTTCTTTGTTCTAATTGACGCCCATATTAGCCAGCTTCTGGGCTCATTTTTCCCCCATGTACATTTGGCTAGTCATTTTCTGTTTTTATTTCTCTTATTTGAGACGATAGAAGTATCAGAGTATCTCTACCTAGTCTATTGTTTTGTGATAGGCTTGGTTTACGATATTTACTTTTTCCATCTAATAGGGATTGCAACTCTCTTATTTATCTTATTGGGAGCCTTTCTTCATAAATTGAATAGTGTTATTTTATTGAATCGTTGGACAAGAATCTTGGCTATGATTGTTATGAGTTTTCTATTTGATATGGGAGCTTATCTCTTTGCATTAGCGGTAGGTTTAACTCTAGATAGTCTGCCGATTTTTATCGTTTATAGCCTAGTACCATCCATGATTTTAAATCTTGCGTGGATGCTTATTTTTCAGTTTATTTTTGAAAGATATTATCTATAAGAAAGAAACAAAAATGTAACAAAGGCGTAATATTCATTAGGCCTTTTTTTGGTATACTAGTATTGTCTTAAATAGAAGGAGTATCTACGTAATATGAAGAAAAAAATCTTAGCGTCACTTTTACTAAGTACAGTAATGGTTTCTCAAGTTGCTGTTTTAACAACTGCGCATGCAGAAACTACTGATGACAAAATTGCTGCTCAAGATAATAAAATTAGTAATTTAACAGCACAACAACAAGAAGCTCAAAAACAAGTTGATCAAATTCAGGAGCAAGTATCTGCTATTCAAACAGAGCAATCAAACTTGCAATCTGAAAATGATAGACTACAAGCAGAATCTAAAAAGCTTGAGGGTGAAATTACAGAACTTTCTAAGAATATTGTATCTCGTAATGATTCGTTGCAAAAACAAGCTCGTAGTGCTCAAACAAATGGAGCTGCAACAAGCTACATCAATACAATTGTAAACTCAAAATCGATTACAGAAGCTATTTCACGTGTTGCAGCAATGAATGAAATTGTATCTGCTAACAACAAAATGTTGGAACAACAAAAAGCAGATAAAAAAGCAATTTCTGAGAAGCAAGTGGCAAACAATGACGCAATTAATACAGTTATTGCAAATCAACAGAAGTTGTCTGATGATGCACAAGCTCTAACAACGAAACAAGCTGAGTTGAAGGCTGCAGAATTGAATCTTGCTGCTGAAAAAGCGACAGCAGAAGATGAAAAAGCAAGTTTGCTAGAGAAAAAAGCAGAAGCAGAAGCGGCAGCAAAGGCAGCAGCAGAGGCAGAAGCAGCTTATAAAGCAAAACAAGCAAGTCAACAACAAACAGTTGTTGCTTCTGGAAATACGACATTTGCAGCACAGGTTCAAGCTGTAGCTTCTTCGGAATCAACAACATATACTCCTGTAGCAGTTAAACAACGTCCAACATACAGTACAAATGCTTCAAGTTATCCAATTGGAGAATGTACATGGGGAGTTAAAACATTAGCACCTTGGGCTGGAGACTATTGGGGTAATGGAGCACAGTGGGCTACAAGCGCAGCTGCTGCAGGATTCCGTACAGGTTCAACACCTCAAGTTGGTGCGATTGCATGTTGGAATGATGGTGGATATGGACACGTAGCAGTAGTTACAGCTGTTTCATCATCAACAAGTATTCAAGTATCAGAATCAAATTATGCAGGTAATCGTACAATTGGAAATCACCGTGGATGGTTCAATCCAACAACAACTTCTGAAGGTTTTGTTACATATATTTATGCAGATTAATTTACAGAGGGACTCGAATAGAGCCCTCTTTTCAGGTTTTACCGTGATAATCCCTATTAAAAATTATATCAAAATAGCTTGAAAATATTGGAAAAGTATGGTAAAATGAGAATTGTCGTGCGAACGATAATACTCATTCTTGATGAATTGTGAAGCAGTTGCCCTTGGGTCGTTTTGCGAGTTGAAGTCAAGAAGAGGAAAAAAACAAAAAGGAGAAATACTCATGGCAGTAATTTCAATGAAACAACTTCTTGAGGCTGGTGTACACTTTGGTCACCAAACTCGTCGCTGGAACCCTAAGATGGCTAAATACATCTTTACAGAGCGTAACGGAATCCACGTTATTGACTTGCAACAAACTGTAAAATACGCTGACCAAGCATACGACTTCATGCGTGATGCAGCAGCTAACGATGCAGTTGTATTGTTCGTTGGTACTAAGAAACAAGCAGCTGATGCAGTTGCTGAAGAAGCAGTACGTTCAGGTCAATACTTCATCAACCACCGTTGGTTGGGTGGGACTCTTACAAACTGGGGAACAATCCAAAAACGTATCGCTCGTTTGAAAGAAATCAAACGTATGGAAGAAGATGGAACTTTCGAAGTTCTTCCTAAGAAAGAAGTTGCACTTCTTAACAAACAACGTGCACGTCTTGAAAAATTCTTGGGTGGTATCGAAGATATGCCTCGTATTCCAGATGTTATGTACGTAGTTGACCCACATAAAGAGCAAATCGCTGTTAAAGAAGCTAAAAAATTGGGAATCCCAGTTGTAGCTATGGTTGACACAAACACTGATCCAGATGATATCGATGTAATCATCCCAGCTAACGATGACGCTATCCGTGCTGTTAAATTGATCACAGCTAAATTGGCTGACGCTATCATCGAAGGACGTCAAGGGGAAGATGCAGCAGCGGTTGAAGCAGAATTTGCAGCTTCAGAAACTCAAGCAGATTCAATTGAAGAAATCGTTGAAGTTGTAGAAGGCGACAACGCTTAATTTATATAATATAGTAATTACCTAGGAGGGCGGGGCTTAGCCCGGCTCTCCTATTTTTTAAAAAATATAGGAGAATCAAAATGGCAGAAATTACAGCTAAACTTGTTAAAGAGTTGCGTGAAAAATCTGGTGCTGGTGTTATGGACGCTAAAAAAGCATTGGTTGAAGTGGAAGGCGATATCGAAAAAGCGATTGAATTGCTTCGCGAAAAAGGTATGGCAAAAGCAGCTAAGAAAGCTGACCGTGTTGCTGCAGAAGGTTTGACTGGTGTTTATGTTGACGGTAACATTGCAGCAGTTGTTGAAGTAAATGCTGAAACTGACTTCGTTGCGAAAAACGCTCAATTTGTTGAGTTGGTAAACGCAACAGCTAAAGCAATCGTTGAAGGAAAACCAGCTAACAACGAAGAAGCTCTTGCTTTGACAATGCCTTCAGGTGAAACTCTTGAAGCTGCATACGTATCTGCAACAGCGACTATCGGAGAAAAAATCTCATTCCGTCGCTTTGCTTTGATTGAAAAAACAGATGCACAACATTTTGGTGCTTACCAACATAATGGTGGACGTATCGGTGTTATTTCAGTTGTTGAAGGTGGAGACGAAGCACTTGCTAAACAATTGTCAATGCACATCGCAGCTATGAAACCAACAGTTCTTTCTTACAAAGAATTGGATGAGCAATTTGTTAAAGATGAGTTGGCACAATTGAACCACGTTATCGACCAAGATAACGAAAGCCGTGCAATGGTTAACAAACCAGCTCTTCCACACTTGAAATATGGATCAAAAGCACAATTGACTGATGAAGTGATCGCTCAAGCTGAAGCTGACATTAAAGCTGAGTTGGCTGCAGAAGGCAAACCAGAAAAAATTTGGGACAAAATTATCCCAGGTAAAATGGATCGCTTCATGCTTGACAACACTAAAGTTGACCAAGCTTACACACTTCTTGCACAAGTTTACATCATGGATGATAGCAAGACAGTTGAAGCATACCTTGAATCAGTTAACGCTTCAGTAGTTGAGTTCGCTCGCTTTGAAGTTGGTGAAGGTATTGAGAAAGCTGCAAACGACTTTGAAGCTGAAGTTGCAGCTACAATGGCAGCAGCCTTGAATAACTAATTATAGAAAGGAAGTAAATTTGCTTCCTTTTTTCTATGCAGTCGATCCCTATAGTGCTATAGGGAGAGCTTCCTATTTTTAAGGTAAAATAAAAAGCCCTATAATAAGGGCCAATTGTATTTAGGAGACTAAACTTCAAATTCATAGAGTGCTGTAGAGAGATAACGTTCACCGTTATCTGGTGCTAGAGCAAGGACTTTTTTACCTGTACCTAATTTTTTGGCAATCTCGATGGCTCCGTAGATAGCTGCAGCTGAAGAAACCTTCTTTTCCACCAATTTCACGGCCGAGTGCAAGAGCATCATCTGACGTTACGCGAACGATATCATCATAGGCTTTAGTATCAAGTGTATCAGGAATAAATCCAGCTGAGATACCTTGAATTTTGTGAGGACCAGGTTTTTCACCAGATAGAATAGCAGATTCATCAGCTTCCACTGCATAAACTTGAATGTTTGAATTTGCTGATTTGAGTGCATGAGAAACACCAGAAATCGTTCCACCGGTACCCACTCCAGCAACAAAGGCATCTAGTCCATCTTTACCGAAAGCAGCTAGTATTTCAGCTCCTGTTGTTCTTTCGTGTACTTCTGGATTTGCTGGGTTGTCAAATTGAAGAGGAAGGAAACCATCACGTTCAGCAGCGATTTCTTGAGCCTTAGCAATAGCACCTTTCATTCCTTCGCTACCAGGAGTAAGGACGAGTTCAGCACCATAGGCTTGGATAATCTTACGTCGTTCCACACTCATAGTTTCAGGCATAACGATAACGACTTTATACCCTTTAGCAGCCCCTACCCATGAAAGTCCAATACCAGTGTTTCCACTTGTTGCTTCAACAATAGTAGCACCCGGTTTTAGAATACCGTCTTGTTCCGCTTTTTCAATCATGCTAAGAGCAATACGATCTTTTACAGAAGAACCAGGATTAAATGCTTCAAGCTTTACATAGACATCTGCAGCACCTTCTGGCACAATGTTGTTGAGTTTAACAATCGGAGTTTGACCGATTAGTTCAGTAATGTTGTTATAAATAGACATATGAATACCTCTTTGTATAAGATATCTCTAGTATAACGCTATCTATACCATTTGTAAAATATAGAAATCCTATCGAAGTGATAGGATTTTTTTATATCACAGGTCTAAGCCATTAATTTTTAAGCGATTGTGATAGGCTAATTCTAGTAAATAGGTGTAAAGGAGAACGCTATCCGTTTTCTTTTTGAATTGCTTCATTTTCTAGTAGGTCTTGGCAAGCATCTTTTTATGTTGCTAATTAAAGTAGCGGTGAAACACTGTATTATCTATTATTTACACTAGGTTTACAGGAACCTCAACTTCGCGTAAACCTTGATCAGTTAAAGTGACTTTTCCATTAAAAAATTCCACAAGTGAAGCTTTAATAGTTTCTTTTTCTTCTTTATCAACATAAATCATCGTATCGACTTGATCTGTAAAGTTTGTATCCAGTTCCATGAGACTATGTTCTTTAAGGAAGTTATTATATTCTTGGTACTGAGCGTAAGACATTTGAATAGCAATGCCCGCCTGTTCCTTTATTTCAATGATACCAATTTCTTTGACAGCTAAGGCAACACTGCCGGCGTAAGCACGAATTAGTCCTCCAGCGCCTAGTTTAATGCCACCAAAGTAGCGTGTCACTACCACACAGACATTGGTGAGGTTGTGATTTTCTAGTACCCCTAGCATGGGAACGCCAGCAGTACCACTGGGCTCACCATCATCACTTGTACGTTTAATTTCACTACGTTCTCCAATAATAAATGCAGAGCAGTTATGCGTCGCTTTGTAGTGTTCTTTTTTGATGGTGGTAATGAAGTCACGAGCCTCTTCTTCGTTATAAACACGCTTGGCATGACAGATAAAGCGGGATTTTTTGATTTCTTCTTGGACTTGACCGTCCTCTTTAATTGTTCTAAATTCCATGATTTAATTGTACTAAAAAATTATCTAAAGTGCTAGATTTTTACGAATAAAGAAGTATGAAAGTAAATCCAAATTATCTCGGTCGTTTGTTTACGGAGAATGAATTAACAGAAGAGGAACGTCAGTTGGCGGAGAAACTTCCAGCAATGAGAAAGGAGAAGGGAAAACTTTTCTGTCAACGTTGTAATAGTGCTATTCTAGAAGAATGGTATTTGCCCATCGGTGCTTACTATTGTCGGGAGTGCTTGCTGATGAAGCGAGTTAGGAGTGATCAAGCTTTATACTATTTTCCGCAGGAGGATTTTCCTAAACAAGATGTTCTTAAATGGCGTGGTCAATTAACTCCTTTTCAAGAGAAGGTATCAGAGGGACTGATTCAAGCAGTAGACAAGCAAGAGCCAACTTTAGTTCATGCGGTGACAGGGGCTGGAAAGACAGAAATGATTTATCAAGTTGTGGCTAAGGTGATCAATGCGGGAGGTGCAGTGTGTTTGGCCAGTCCTCGCATAGATGTTTGTTTGGAGCTTTATAAGCGTTTGCAAGATGATTTTGCTTGTGAGATAGCCCTCCTACATGGAGAATCAGAACCGTACTTCCGAACCCCATTAGTTGTTGCGACGACCCATCAGTTATTGAAGTTTTATCAAGCATTTGATTTACTGATAGTGGATGAAGTAGATGCCTTTCCTTATGTTGACAATCCAACGCTTTACCATGCTGTCAAGAACAGTGTAAAGGAGAATGGGCTGAGAATCTTTTTAACAGCGACTTCGACCGATGAGTTAGATAGGAAAGTCCGTTTAGGAGAACTAAAAAGATTGAGCTTGCCCAGACGATTTCATGGGAATCCATTGATTATTCCTAAGCCAGTTTGGTTATCGGATTTTAATCGCTGTTTGGATAAGGATCGGTTGTCACCAAAGTTAAAGTCTTATATTGAGAAACAGAGAAGGACAGCTTATCCGTTGCTTATTTTTGCATCAGAAATTAAAAAAGGGGAGCAGCTAAAAGAAATCTTACAGGAGCAATTTCCAAATGAGAAAATTGGTTTTGTGTCTTCAGTTACGGAAGATCGATTAGAGCAGGTGCAAGCTTTTCGAGATGGAGAACTGACAATACTTATCAGTACGACAATATTGGAGCGTGGAGTTACCTTTCCTTGTGTGGATGTTTTCGTAGTAGAGGCCAATCATCGTCTGTTTACCAAGTCTAGTTTAATACAGATTGGAGGACGTGTCGGTCGGAGTATGGACAGACCGACAGGAGATTTGCTTTTTTTCCATGATGGGTTAAATACTTCAATCAAGAAGGCAATTAAGGAAATTCAGCAGATGAATAAGGAGGCGGGGCTGTGAAGTGCTTATTGTGTGGGGAGACTATGAAGGCTGTTTTAACTTTTAGTAGTCTCTTACTTCTGAGGAATGATGTCTCCTGTCTTTGTTTAGATTGTGATTCTACTTTTGAGAGAATTGGAGAAGAGTACTGTCCAAACTGTATGAAAACAGGATTGTCAACAAAGTGTCAAGATTGTCATTTTTGGTGTAAAGAAGGAGTTGAAGTCAGTCATAGAGCGATTTTTACTTACAATCAAGCTATGAAGAATTTTTTCAGTCGGTATAAGTTTGATGGAGACTTCCTTTTAAGAAAAGTGTTCGCTTCATTTTTAAGTGAGGAGTTAAAAAAGTACAAAGAGTATCAATTTGTAGTTATTCCATTAAGTAAGGAGAGATATGCTAACAGAGGATTTAATCAGGTTGAAGGCTTGGTAGATGCAGCAGGCTTTGCGTATCTGGATTTATTAGAAAAGAGAGAAGAGCGGGCCAGTTCTTCCAAAAATCGTTCAGAACGCTTGGCAACAGAACTTCCTTTCTTTGTCAAAAGTGGAGTCACTATTCCTAAAAAAATCCTACTTATAGATGATATCTATACCACTGGAACAACTATAAATCGTGTGAAGAAACTGTTGGAAGAAGCGGGTGCTGAGGATGTGAAAACATTTTCCCTTGTAAGATGAGGAAAAAATTTGCAAAAATAAAATGAAAGCGTTATAATGAAATCAGAAAAACAAAAATGTTTAGAAAGAAGGTACTCATATGATTAAATATAGTATCCGTGGTGAAAACCTAGAAGTAACAGAAGCAATTCGTGATTATGTAGTTTCTAAACTCGAAAAGATCGAAAAGTATTTTCAAGCTGAACAAGAGTTGGATGCTCGAGTTAACTTGAAGGTGTATCGTGAAAAAACTGCTAAAGTGGAGGTAACGATTCCACTTGGATCAATTACTCTTCGTGCAGAAGATGTGTCTCAAGATATGTATGGTTCAATTGACCTTGTAACCGATAAAATTGAACGTCAGATTCGTAAAAATAAAACAAAAATCGAGCGTAAAAATAAAAATAAGGTAGCAACTAGTCAATTATTTACAGATGCTTTGGTGGAAGATCCAAATGTTGTCCAATCTAGAGTTGTTCGTTCAAAACAAATTGATTTAAAACCAATGGATTTGGAAGAAGCTATTCTACAGATGGATTTGTTGGGACATGATTTCTTTATCTATGTGGATGTTGAAGATCAAACAACTAATGTGATTTATCGTCGTGAAGATGGCGAAATTGGTTTGTTAGAAGTTAAAGAATCTTAATTTCAATATGTGTAAAGGAAGGTTTACTGAATTGTAAACCTCCTTTTTCTTATAATTGATAGAATTACTGATTACACTTTTAAAAAGTCGCTTTTTGGTGGTTATTATGGTATAATGGGTGCCAAGAGGTTTGGAATGAAAAAATTTTATGTAAGTCCTATTTTCCCCTTAATATTAGGAATAGTGGCGTTCGGAGTGCTATCTGTGCAACTTGTTTTTGTAACGAATACACTGGTAACGCTATTTCTTTTGCTACTTATTTTGGGTTCATATAGTTTATTATTCATCCATCAGAGAGACTACTACTCAAAGAGTGAAGTAGAACAAATCCAGTATGTAAACCACCAAGCTGAAGAAAGTTTGACAACCTTGTTAGAACAGATGCCTGTCGGAGTTATTAAATTAGACTTGTCGTCAGGTGAAGTTGAATGGTTTAATCCTTATGCTGAATTGATTTTGTCTAATGAAGTGGGCGAGATTGATGTGGCATTAATTCAAACAATTATCAAGGCATCGGTAGGAAATCCAGGTTCTTATGCTACCTTGGGTGAGACCCGCTATTCGGTTCATATGGACAAGGTGTCTGGAGTTCTTTACTTCTTTGATGTGTCTGGAGAATACGAAGCGACTGTTGAGTTAGTGACAAGTCGACCTGTGATTGGGATTGTTTCTGTTGACAACTACGATGACTTAGAAGATGAAACATCAGAGTCTGATATCAGTCATATTAACAGTTTTGTAGCCAATTTTGTTTCAGAATTTGCTGGAAAACATGCCATGTTCTCCCGTCGAGTAAGTATGGATCGCTTTTATCTATTTACGGACTACACGGTGCTTGAGGGATTGATGAACGATAAATTTTCTGTTATTGATGCTTTCAGAGAAGAGTCGAAACAGAGACAGCTGCCCTTGACCTTAAGTATGGGATTTTCTTATGGTGATGGTAATCATGATGAGATAGGGAAAGTTGCTTTGCTCAATTTGAACTTGGCTGAAGTGCGTGGTGGCGACCAGGTGGTTGTCAAGGAGAATGACGAAACTAAAAATCCAGTTTATTTTGGTGGTGGGTCTGCTGCCTCAATCAAACGTACACGGACTCGTACGCGTGCTATGATGACGGCTATTTCCGATAAGATTCGTAGTGTGGATCAGGTTTTTGTAGTTGGTCACAAAAACCTTGATATGGATGCTTTGGGTTCTGCTGTAGGTATGCAGTTGTTTGCCAGCAATGTGACTCAAAATAGCTATGCTATTTATGACGAAGAACAAATGTCGCCGGATATTGAACGAGCTGTTTCATTCTTAGAAAAAGAAGGAGTTACGAAGTTGTTGTCTGTTAAGGATGCAATGGGGATGGTGACCAATCGTTCTTTGTTGATTCTTGTAGACCATTCAAAAACTGCCTTAACATTATCAAAAGAATTTTATGATTTATTTACCCAAACCATCGTTATTGACCACCACAGACGGGATCAGGATTTTCCAGATAATGCAGTTATCACTTATATTGAAAGTGGTGCAAGTAGTGCCAGTGAGTTGGTAACGGAATTGATCCAGTTCCAAAATTCTAAGAAAAATCGTCTGAGTCGTATGCAAGCAAGCGTTTTGATGGCTGGTATGATGTTGGATACTAAAAATTTCACCTCGCGAGTGACTAGTCGGACATTTGATGTTGCTAGCTATCTCAGAACGAGAGGAAGTGATAGTATTGCTATCCAAGAAATTGCTGCGACAGATTTTGAAGAATATCGTGAGGTCAATGAACTGATTTTACAAGGTCGTAAATTAGGTTCAGATGTACTCATAGCAGAGGCTAAGGACTCGAAATGCTATGACACAGTTGTTATTAGTAAGGCAGCAGATGCCATGTTAGCCATGTCAGGTATTGAAGCGAGTTTTGTTCTTGCAAAGAATACACAAGGATTTATCTCTATCTCAGCTCGAAGTCGTAGTAAATTGAATGTACAACGGATTATGGAAGAGCTGGGAGGTGGAGGCCACTTTAATTTAGCAGCAGCTCAAATTCAGGATTTAACCTTGTCAGAAGCAGGTGAAAAACTGACAGAAATTGTATTAAATGAAATAAAGGAAAAGGAGAAAGAAGAATGAAAGTAATCTTTTTAGCAGATGTTAAAGGAAAAGGTAAAAAAGGCGAAATTAAGGAAGTACCAACAGGGTATGCACAAAACTTTCTTATCAAAAAGAATCTAGCCAAAGAAGCTACTGCCCAAGCTGTAGGTGAACTACGTGGTAAACAAAAATCCGAAGAAAAAGCTCACGCTGAGATGATTGCAGAAGCAAAAGCAATTAAAGCCCAACTTGAAGCTGAAGAAACTGTTGTAGAATTTGTTGAAAAAGTTGGTCCAGATGGCCGTACTTTTGGTTCAATTACGAATAAGAAGATTGCAGAAGAATTGCAAAAGCAATTTGGAATTAAGATTGATAAACGTCATATCCAAGTACAAGCTCCGATTCGAGCAGTTGGTTTGATTGATGTACCAGTGAAAATCTATCAAGATATCACAAGTGTAATCAATCTTCGTGTGAAAGAAGGGTAAATTTACACCTTCTTGACAAGGTTGTAAAAGGAAGGGAAGTCTGATGGCAGAAGTAGAAGAGTTACGAGTACAACCTCAAGATATCTTAGCTGAGCAATCCGTTTTAGGGGCTATCTTTATTGACGAGAGCAAGCTTGTTTTTGTGCGAGAATATATTGAGTCTCGAGACTTTTTTAAGTATGCCCATCGTTTGATTTTCCAAGCTATGGTCGATTTATCCGATCGTGGAGATGCCATAGATGCAACAACTGTTCGTACTATCCTTGATAATCAAGGTGATTTGCAGAATATTGGCGGCTTGTCTTACCTGGTTGAGATTGTCAATTCTGTGCCAACTTCTGCTAATGCGGAGTATTATGCTAAAATCGTTGCAGAAAAGGCTATGTTACGGCGATTAATCTCCAAGTTGACAGAGTCTGTCAATCAAGCTTACGAGGCTTCGCAACCAGCTGATGAAATCATTGCTCAGGCAGAAAAAGGCCTGATTGATGTCAGTGAAAATGCTAATCGAAGTGGATTTAAGAACATTCGAGATGTGTTGAATATCAACTTTGGAAATCTGGAAGCTCGCTCGCAACAAACGACCGATATTACAGGTATTGCGACAGGCTATCGTGATTTAGATCATATGACGACTGGTCTGCATGAAGAGGAGTTGATTATCTTAGCAGCCCGTCCAGCGGTTGGTAAGACAGCCTTTGCCTTGAATATTGCACAAAATATTGGGACCAAGTTGGACAAAACGGTTGCTATCTTTTCGCTCGAAATGGGTGCGGAAAGTCTAGTGGATCGTATGTTGGCGGCAGAAGGGTTGGTTGAGTCGCATTCTATCCGTACGGGTCAACTGACTGATGAAGAGTGGCAAAAGTATACCATTGCTCAAGGGAATCTAGCGAATGCAAGTATCTATATCGATGATACGCCAGGGATTCGGATTACAGAGATTCGTTCTCGTTCTCGTAAACTGGCTCAAGAAACTGGAAATCTTGGTTTGATTTTAATAGACTATTTGCAGCTTATCACGGGAACTGGTCGGGAAAATCGTCAACAAGAGGTTTCAGAAATTTCACGTCAGTTGAAAATTTTAGCCAAGGAACTGAAAGTTCCCGTAATTGCTCTGAGTCAGCTTTCTCGTGGTGTAGAACAACGTCAGGACAAGAGGCCAGTCTTGTCTGATATTCGTGAATCTGGGTCTATTGAGCAGGACGCTGATATCGTAGCCTTTCTTTATCGCGACGACTACTATGAGCGTGGTGGTGAAGAAGAGGAAGGCATACCAAATAATAAGGTAGAAGTTATTATCGAGAAAAACCGTAGTGGAGCTCGTGGAACGGTGGAATTAATTTTCCAAAAAGAATACAATAAATTTTCAAGTATATCAAAAAGGGAGGAAATAAGATGACAGATGCATTTACAGATGTAGATAAGATGAAGAAAAGAAAAGAGGAAATCAAGGCGCATGAGGGTCATGTAATCGAAATGACTTTGGAAAATGGGCGTAAGCGCCAAAAAAATAGATTGGGTAAGCTAATTGAGGTTTATCCATCCCTATTTATCGTTGAATTTGGAAATGTTGAAGGAGATAAACAAGCTAATGTTTACGTTGAATCCTTTACTTACTCAGATATCCTTACAGAAAAGAATTTGATTCATTATCTGGACTAAAGTGAGAAATTTTCTCACTTTTTCTTTTTTCTCCGAATAGTTTAAGTGAAGGCAATCTTCGATTTATATTATTTTTCAAGGAGGAAGAATGAAAGTTTTACCATTCAAAGTAACAGAGACAGGATTTTCTTTGAGAAAATCAGTTAAAAAGGTTGTTCCTTTTTTAGTAGTAGGATTGATGCTAGCAGCGAGTGATAGTGTCTATGCCTATTCTGGAGGGAATGGATCGATTGCGCGTGGGGATGATTATCCTGCTTATTATAAAAATGGCAGTCAGGAAATTGACAAGTGGCGCATGTATTCTCGTCAGTGTACTTCTTTTGCAGCCTTTCGCTTAAGTGGTGTAAATGGTTTTGAGATTCCGGCAGCTTATGGAAATGCGAATGAATGGGGGCATCGTGCTCGTCGTGAAGGGTATCGTGTAGATAATAGACCAGCTATTGGATCTATTGCTTGGTCTACTGCAGGAACTTATGGTCATGTTGCTTGGGTGTCAAATGTAATGGGGGATAATATAGAAATTGAGGAATACAACTATGGTTATACAGGATCCTATAATAAACGAATTATAAAAGCAAATACGATGACAGGATTTATTCATTTTAAAGATTTGGATGGGGGTAATGTAGTAAGTAGTGGCAAAGTATTCAATAGTCAACCTTCTTCGACAGGAGGAACTCATTATTTTAAGAATAAGGCAGCTATAAAAAATCAACCTTTAGCTAGTGCAGCCTCACTTGCCTATTATTCTCCAGGTGAGAATGTTCATTATGATCAAATTCTCGAAAAAGATGGATACAAGTGGTTGAGTTATACAGCTTATAACGGAAGTCGTCGTTATATCCAGCTAGAAGGAGTGACTTCTTCACAGAATTATCAGAATCAATCAGGAAATAGTTCTAATTACAGCTCAAATAATGGATCGACTGTTGGTTGGAAGAAAATAAATGGTAGTTGGTATCATTTCAAATCAAATGAGTCTAAATCAACGGGATGGCTGAAAGACGGTTCTAGCTGGTATTATTTGAAATCATCTGGTGAAATGCAGACAGGATGGTTAAAGGAAAATGGTCTGTGGTACTATTTGGATAGTTCAGGTGCAATGAAAACAGGCTGGTATCAAGTTTCTGGTAAGTGGTATTATTCTTACTCTTCAGGTGCCTTAGCTGTTAATACGACGGTGGATGGCTACAGAGTAAATAGTGATGGAGAACGAGTATAGAAAATTGGAGTAGGAAATTTTTCCTGCTCTTTTCTGTAAGCAGTTTCCTTGACATTTTTCTTATTTTGCGCTATCATATATCTATATAATATATGGGAGTCTGTGTACAGTCTGAGAGGAAGTGTTAAACTTCGACCGCACCTGATCTGGGTAATGCCAGCGTAGGGAACGATACTTAGTCTATTCTTGACCTTTTTCCATATATGGTAAAGGTTTTTCTTTTTGTCAAAGGAAAACGAGAAGAGGAGGTTTTTATGAAAGCAAGCATTGCCTTGCAAGTTTTACCCCTATCACAGGGGATTGATCGGATTTACGTAATCGATCAGGTCATTGCCTATCTGCAAGCTCAAGAGGTGACCATGGTGGTGACACCATTTGAAACGGTCTTGGAAGGGGAGTTTGATGAGCTCATGCGTATTCTCAAAGAAGCGCTGGAAGTGGCAGGGCAGGAGGCAGATAATGTCTTTGCCAATGTCAAAATAAATGTAGGAGAGATTTTAAGTATTGATGAGAAGCTTGAAAAGTATACTGAGACGACACATTAGTCTATTGGGGTTTCTCGGAGTCTTGTCAATCTGGCAGTTAGCAGGTTTTCTTAAACTTCTCCCCAAGTTTATCCTGCCGACACCTTTTGAGATCCTCCAGTCCTTTGTCCGAGATAGAGAATTTCTCTGGCACCATAGCTGGGCGACCTTGAGAGTGGCTTTACTGGGGTTGGTTTTGGGAGTCTTGATTGCCTGTCTCATGGCTGTACTTATGGACAGTTTGACTTGGCTTAATGACCTGATTTACCCAATGATGGTGGTTGTCCAGACCATTCCGACCATTGCCCTAGCCCCTATTCTGGTCTTGTGGCTCGGTTATGGGATTCTGCCCAAGATTGTCTTGATTATCTTAACGACAACTTTTCCCATCATCGTCAGTATTTTGGACGGTTTTAGGCATTGTGACAAGGATATGCTGACCTTGTTTAGTCTGATGCGGGCCAAGCCTTGGCAAATCCTGTGGCATTTTAAAATCCCAGTCAGCCTGCCTTACTTTTAT
>ERZ1023464.55-NODE-55-length-20251-cov-4.331749_pt1 | contig 20251 bp, 18 predicted proteins | sample MGYA00380529_ERZ1023464 | MGnify/ENA primary metagenome ERZ1023464 (study PRJEB33173, sample SAMEA4830324) | metagenome | study: EMG produced TPA metagenomics assembly of the PRJEB25223 data set... | reverse complement strand
TCTATCAACTAAGTTTCTTGTTAATTCCATGTGTTGCTTTTGGTCATCACCAACGGGCACGATATTTGTGTTGTATATAACGATATCCGCTGCCATTAAAGGAGGATATGTTAATAAGCCGGCAGGGACACCTTCCGTTTGTTTAACGGCTTTATCTTTAAACTGAGTCATACGTTCCAATTCACCGATAGAAGAAATGGTTGTTAACATCCAACTTGCCTGAACATGCGCTGGCACTTCTGATTGAATAAATAAAGTTGATTTTTCAGGATCGATGCCAGAAGCTAAATAAATTGCAGCTAGTTGTCTTGTTTGTTTACGTAATTTCAAACGATCTTGTGGTACCGTAATTGCATGCTGATCTACGATACAAAAGAAACAATTGTAATCGTCTTGAACTTCACCGAATTGTTTTAAAGCACCAATATAATTACCAATTGTAGGAATACCACTAGGCTGGATACCCGAAAATAATGTTTCCATATTACAATGCCTACTTTCTTAAATTTAATTTTTTACATAATAGGTTTATTATAACAGTATTTCAATCATTTGTAAGTTATGTTATACTATAGACATATCAATATTTTTAATTGAATTTATTGAGAAATACTTTTAATTTAAAATTTTTGAAAAAATTAGAGAATTCTCATTTAATTTTAATGTTGAAAGGGTATACTTTCATTGTAAGGTTAAGAAAGACGAAATTACTTAAGCAATTTCTTAATCATATAAATATTGAAATCAAATGAATTTACATTCATGAAAAATAGGAGAGTGAGATGTATGGTAACATTATTTACTTCACCAAGTTGCACATCTTGCCGTAAAGCGAAAGCATGGTTACAAGAACATGACATTCCGTATACGGAGCGTAACATTTTTTCAGAACACTTAACAATCGACGAAATCAAACAAATTTTAAAAATGACTGAAGATGGTACAGATGAAATTATATCTACACGTTCTAAAACTTACCAAAAATTAAATGTGGATATTGACGCATTACCACTTCAAGATTTATATTCAATTATTCAAGATAATCCTGGTTTATTACGTCGCCCAATTATTTTAGACGAAAAACGTTTACAAGTTGGTTATAATGAAGACGAAATTAGACGTTTCTTACCAAGAAAAGTTCGTACGTTCCAATTGCAAGAAGCACAACGTATGGTTGACTAATTAATACATTAAATACATGAACTAGACGAGCCATAAAGCGATATTTAAGCATGTTGCTTTGTGGTTTTGTTATATTTTTAACATAACAAACAATTGGGTATGCACGTCAAATGATAAGGTGATATCATCTTATTGTTATGATGTGGCTAGCTATTTGTAAATAAGGAATGACATGATGGCAACAGCACTTTCTTAGTTTAGTGCTGTTTTTTTGGCTAATTCAAAGGTATATGTTAATATTAGAGACCAAATAGGATTTAGTAAAAATTAATCAAACAAATCAATTGTAATTCTTACTACGTTCTAATACAATATGATTACTATTCATCGACTGTAAGGAGTGAGATGATATGAGAATAGAGCGCGTTGACGCTACAACTGTTAAATTATTTATAACTTATAGTGATATTGAGGCTAGAGGATTTAAACGAGAAGATTTATGGACAAACCGCAAACGTGGAGAAGAATTCTTTTGGAATATGATGGAAGAAATCAATGAAGAAGAAGACTTTGTAGTAGAAGGCCCATTATGGATACAAGTGCATGCGTTTGAAAAAGGCGTTGAAGTTACGATATCTAAATCTAAAAATGAAGATCTTATTAATATGTCAGATGAAGACAATGAACAACTTGATTATCAGGTAAATGATTTATTGTCACAAACATTTGATCAAGATGATAGTTTAGAAGATTTATTTGATCAACGTCAACAACAAAAAGATAACAAGCAAAATCAAGATCAAAATGAGCGCAATCGTCAAAATACACGTACTGTGATTGTTAAATTCAATGATTTAGAAGAAGTTATTGAATATGCACACTATAATAATCAAGTGACAGATGAGTTCGAAGATTTATTATATAGTCTTAACAATGTATATTATTATGCTGTCCATTATGATGAAACAGTAGATCAAGAAACAATTAATGATAGTTATAGTCAATTACTTGAGTTTGCATATCCTACTGATAAATCAGAAGTGTATTTAAACGACTATGCCAAAATTATCATGAGTCATAATGTTGCATCACAAGTACGTCGTTATTTCCCAAACACAGAAGCATAAAATACAAGTCAAAATTAACGTATTTAATTTATAAAAGCACGTTAGATAACAAATGCATTATAAGATGTTGAAACCAGCTATGGGTCATTACCCTTAGCTGGTTTTTTTATAGAGCAATTGCGTTTTTAAATAAATAGGCAATATTTTATCTAGTAGTAGAAGTAATTTATTGATTAATAAGGTGTAATTATTATGAGGTGAAGAAGCGTGTTGTTAGCGTATGACCATCATAAACATTTAGTTTTTGCAAATCATGCTGTTAAAGGTGCCGAATATACATGTCCACATTGTAAAAATAAAATGATTTTAAAAAAAGGTGAAATAATCACACCACATTTTGCTCATTTAAAAGTAGCTTCTATTTTTTGTAGTAAAGGTGAAACTCAGGCACATTACTCACTTAAATATCAGCTTGCACTGAAATTGTCATGTATCGGTTATCATGTACAAATCGAGCCTTATATTGCTGGGATTTATCAATATCCTGATTTAATTATTGATAAAAAGATCGCCATAGAAATACAATTTTCAAAAATCACAATTTCTAGTGTGAAAAAACGTAGTAACGGTTTGTTACATATTGGTTATAGATTAATATGGATTATTCCAAACCCATATTACGATAAACTTAGGCATATTTTAATATTAACGAAGTACGAAAGAACTTTTATAGATTTTAAATCTAAACGCTTGCTCACATGGGACAGTAGTAACAAGCAGTTATATATGTATCAAATTTATAATTTTATTGGTGGCAATCGCTATATTGCACATAAATTTAAACTGGAGATTAAAGATTTTGACTATGTGTTTAGTCAAATTGAAACTGAAGATTTTACGCGTGATATCAAATTAAACAAAAATACGATTCAGCAATATATAAATCGTTGTCGATGTACACGCTCTGTTAAAGAACCAAGTTTAAGCGTTATGTATAATTTAGGTCTATCTGATAATTGGGTAAGTACGTATTTAGGAATCATATATCCAGAACAATTATACATTCAATCCCATCCTATTTATTGGCAATTGCAATTATTATATTTACTTGTTAAAACACCGCAAAATTTAAACGAATTTAATGAAAAAATAATGCTTAATCACTTTTATAACATAGAAAATACAAAGGATGTCATAGTTAATGAGCTTATAAATAAATTCAGAAATTCTTACAGTAAAATGGAATACAATAACGTGCAAAATTAGGCCGGACGTGAGAAAATTAAAGTATTGAAAAACATAGGAGGTTTACTAAAAATGACACAACAATTAACAAGAGAAGAACAAGAACGTAAATATCCTGAATATACATGGGATTTAACAACTATATTTGAATCAGATGAAGCTTTTGAACAAGCTTTCAAAGAGGTTGAGGATAACCTCGGTCAAGAGCAACAATTTCAAGGACATTTAGGAGATAATGCTGAAACTTTATATAAAGCGTTAGCATTAGAAGATGAACTAGGTTCAAAATTAGAAAAAGTATATGTATATGCACATTTAAAACAAGACCAAGACACTGCCAATGATAAATATACAGGATACGAATCACGTGCACATCAATTAATTATAAAATTTAGTTCAGGTTGGAGTTTCTTAGTACCTGAAATCTTACAAATAGATGAAGAAACAATTCAATCATTCATTGAAGAAAATGATGATTTAAAACAATATGCATTTGATTTGAAATTAATTAATGAAAAACGTCCTCATGTATTAACTGCAGATAAAGAAAAGTTACTAACAGAAGCGCAAGATGCATTATCAACACCAGATAATGTATATGGTATGTTTAGTAACGCTGATTTAGAGTTTGAAGACGCTGTCGATAAGGATGGTAATACGCATTCACTCACTCAAGGTACATTTATTAAATGTTTAGAATCAGATGATCGCGTGTTACGTAAATCTGCATTCGAAAACTTATACAAAGCATACGGCGCATACAATAATACGCTAAGTGCTACATTGGCTGGAGAAGTTAAAAAGAATGTATTTAATGCAAGAACACATCATTATGAATCGGCAAGAGCAGCGGCGTTAAGTAATAACCATATACCAGAGACAGTATATGATAATTTGGTGAAAACAGTACATGAATACTTACCATTGTTACATCGCTATACCAAATTACGTAAAGAGTTATTAGGTTTAGATGATATGAAAATGTATGATCTTTATACACCATTAGTTAAAGATGTGAAATTTGAAATGCCATATGAGGAAGCAAAAGACTGGATGGTAAAAGCGTTGCAACCAATGGGTGAAGAATATATGAAAGTAGTACATGAAGGCTTAAACAATCGCTGGGTTGATGTGTTTGAAAACAAAGGCAAACGTTCAGGCGGTTATTCTTCAGGTGCGCACTTAACCAACCCATTTATTCTCTTAAATTGGTCGAATACAGTTTCTGATTTATATACTTTAGTGCATGAATTTGGACATTCAGCGCATAGTTATTTTAGTCGTCAAAATCAGCCTTCTAATTCAAGTGATTATACGATTTTTGTTGCTGAAGTTGCGTCTACTTGTAATGAAGCTTTATTAAGTGACTATATGGATAAGCATTTAGACGATGAAAGAAGACTATTGTTACTAAATCAAGAGTTAGAACGTTTCCGTGCTACATTATTTAGACAAACAATGTTTGCAGAATTTGAACATAAAATTCACCAAATTGAAGAGGCGGGTGAGCCGTTAACAGCTAATCGTATGAACGAAGAGTATGCAGAATTAAACAGATTATACTTTGGCGATTCAGTTGAAACTGATGAAGATATTAGTAAAGAATGGTCTAGAATTCCTCATTTCTATATGAACTATTATGTGTATCAATATGCAACCGGATACAGTGCAGCACAAAGTTTAAGTCATCAAATATTAACTGAAGGACAACCTGCTGTTGATCGTTATATTAATGAATTTCTGAAAAAAGGTAGTTCAAATTATCCTATAGAAATATTGAAAAATGCTGGGGTAGATATGACAACACCAGAACCAATTGAACAAGCTTGTAAAGTCTTTGAACAAAAATTAGACGCTTTTGAAAAGCTAATGAAAGCTTAATGTGAATGTATTCGTTTACAATATGACAAGTTTGTGACAAACTAAAATTATTTAATTCAAATGGTTGAAAGGTCTATTTTAGCGTGTTATATTATAAACATGAAATTAATCACATAACAAACATACCCCTTTGTTTGAAGTGAAAAATTTCTCCCATCCCCTTTGTTTAGCGCCGTGTAATCAGACACGGCGTTTTTTTATGCTCTTTTTAAATAAATTTCCAAGATGCGTTTAAATGAATAACTATTCAATTGACTTTATTCCGAAAAAGCGTTATCCTAAACTTGTATCTAAAATAAATACAAGAAAGAAGTGTTTTCATGAAAATTGCAGTAGTAGCAGCAAATGGGAAAGCCGGTCAACTTATTACTAAGGAAGCGGTAGAAAGATCGCTAGATGTTACAGCAATTGTTAGAAGTGAGAATAAAACAGTTGCGCATCAAGTCTTACAAAAAGATTTGTTTGATTTGACTAAAGAAGATATTGCACCTTTTGATGTCATTGTTGATGCATTTGGACAAATGAATAAAGATAAGTTGAATGAGCACAGTCAATCGCTAGAACATCTTAGTAATTTGGTTAGTGACAGTCAAAAACGACTCATTATTATAGGTGGCGCAGGTAGTTTATACGTAGATAAAGCACATACAGAAAGATTGATTGATTCTCCTGATATGCCAGAAGAAGTAAAACCTATTAGCATGGCGCAAGTCAAAACATTTGAAGAAATTAAAAAGCGTGATGATGTGCAATGGACTTTTGTGTGTCCAGCACCAGATTTTCAATTTGATGGTGAGAAAACAGGCACTTATAAAGTGAGTGATGATGAAGTAATAGGTACACATGTAAGTTATGCAGATTTTGCTAAAGCAATTGTAGATGAGGCAATGGGCCCTGAACATATTCAAAGTCGCTTTGCGGTATTTGCAAAGTAATTTTCAAAAAACAAAAAAGTAGTAAGCCATTCATAATAAAGCACTATCATAAAATGGGCTGGTGAGCAAAAGCGCACTAGTCCATTTTTTATGAACATACTAAGTAGTGCAAATATCTCTGCAATTAAAAAGATGTCATCGTAATAAAGGAAAATAGTTTGACTATGAATAGCTTAATAACTAAATATTTGTAAGATTAAAGGACAAAATATAGGAATTCACGTTTTGTTTACATTAATATAATTTTCTAATGTATTAAGTAATCTTTTTACTATAGTGTCATTAGGACAATTTCAAGTTCTTATTTATGAATAGCGTGAAAATCAAGTGCATTTTAAATTGTATGTATTTATCGTTTCTACACGAAATCTTCACGTGCTGATATACAGAGAAATTGTATGAGTTAAGGACTATGGGTTGGTCTATATCTCTAGAGTAGCAAGTACAATCTAAATGGTGTAATGAATATAAATAAAGAGGGCTAATCCATTTACATAGTGATTAGTCCTCTTTATTTGAACATGGGACTGTATGTCCCAACTTCATGTTTTTGAAATTAATACATTTATACTATATCGTACGTGTTAAAAAGATTAATTTTTTGCTTTCCAGAATTTGCCATCTGGTGATTTAAGTTTTTCAATTTTTTGCTGTAGTGCTAGCTTTTTAAGTTCTTTATTCATTAGTTTTTCCGGCCATTCATAAATCGTAAGTAGCTCTTCTTTGGTAACCAATTGTTGTTGTTGAATATAGTCTTCTAAACTTGGTGGTAATTCTTTTTCTATTGTTGAACCAATAAGCTCATTAATAATATATGTGTATATATGGTAAGGATATAAGCCTTCCACTTTTAAGCCTTCTTCATGAACATCTTCATTAAAAAATACGAGAGAGGGCGCTTCCTCAATTTCCATTTCTCGAGCAATATGCAAGTCTACTTGTAAACTTTCTTTTAAGCAAGAACTATTTAAATCTTCTTTAACTTCTTCGTAATCTCATCGTGCGTTACTGATACCACTATTTACCATTGATTAAGTAATAATATCGCGATTAGGAAGAATTAAATTTTGAATACGATGTATAAATCGTTCAGCACGAATACGTCCTTGAAGTTCCGCAGCCTTATAGGCTAATGCGATATTATCTAAATCAGAGGTGCTCTGAGCTTGGCATTTTGTTAAAACACGTAATGAAGGGTTCAATATATGTCTAATACTAATATATTGCTTATATTCAATACGTAATTTAGAAAGGATAGCCGATAGCTTAAAGCATTCCTTACTGAATGGATCGAAAAAGGAATAAATTTCTATCTTGCTCACAGGTGAAAGATTTGCATCTTCACGACTATTAGGTTGTATTAATCTTAATTCTTCAGTCATGTCTATTCCACCTACAATTAATTTTCGGAATTAACCATGTGATTTGCCGTTAAACGTAATCGTTCATATAAGTAATCACCAACACCAGCTGGAAATTGTGCATGCGCGATTGCATGTGCCATATTTTCAAGCCACGCATCTCGTTCGTGATTTGTGATTATGAAATCCATATGCCGTTTTTTTAGCATTGGGTGACCATGTTCCTGTGTATAAAGGTTTGGACCACCTAAAAATTGCGTCAAGAATTGCTTTTGTTTTCTACTCGTTTCTTCAAAATCCCCAGGAAACAAATGGTTAATTCTATCGTCGCGTTTAACTAAATAATAAAAATGATCAATCATCTTGTATAAGGCGTCATGTCCAATGATTTCATAAGGTGTTTGAGTCATAATATCACCGTATCCTGTTAATATATTACTAATATAACATGAATTTTTACATTTGGAAGTAATTCGACTTCTTGCTATTGTGCTTGATTAATTGCCAGATAAATTTGATTTACGTTTAAAAAATCTTTGGACTTTATTATCTGGTATTTCATGTTGCATATTAAATTGTTCAAGAATATTTTTAAATTGTTTGAACCCTTCATCGTAATCATCAACTTCAAATTCTAGTTCAAAATCTTCGAAAGCAAGATAGCGACTTTTATCTAATACAAGTAAATTCCCATTAACTTCTTTTTCGAGTCGTTCTGTCGTTAATGCGCCAAGAATAACTAATTGATTTAAGTCAAAGTCCATTTTTTCAAGTTGTTCTATGATTTCAGCAGGCAACATTTGTGTCGTGATTGATTTGTTTAATTCAGGCACGACCCGAGTTTCAAAATTATATTCCATCAGACCAACTTCAGCAGGTATTTTTAAAGTCATCTCATTATAATCATCTTTCACACGAATTCTTAAGGCTGACTGGTTTGCCTTCAAGTCAAATTGTGGTGTATCAATATAGTAGTTAGTTTGACTAAAGGTACCGACATCCTGAAAATAGGTTTTATAAATGGATTGGTATTGTGATTGGGTTAATAATTGTTTAAATTCAATTTCATTATTCGTAGCCATGCATACACTCCTTTTTTACATATAATAACTTATTTTAAATCACTTTTTCCTTATTTTAAATTGAACTGCATTTGTAAAATTTGAATTAAGTAAAAGTTATGTATATATGTTGGTAAAACATGTAAGTTGTGACGTGTTATGTACGATAGAATTATGTTAAAATGATGAGGAATAAGGAGGAACAAGCATGCGTATTTATGTAAATGAAATTAAAGTTACAGAAGACAGTATAAATTGTTATACAGAGCAATCTACAGAAGGCTTACAAGAAGCAGGACAAATGCTTGTTGATAGCGATAATTATAGTTTTGCATATATTTTAGACGATGGACAATCATATTCTTATTTAATATTTGTCCAAGAAACTTGGTCTATGTTACATGAAAATAAAGGCAAGAAATTGATTATTAATGATGAACTAGAATTAAAACAATGCGAAAATGAATTTAACTATATATTGGATAACATACAAGGTAATTCAAATTATGGTAAGGAGTTTGTGTCCGTTGTTGAAAATACTTTCGAATTAGATTGAAGCGGAGTGAAGCACAATGAATCAGTGGGATCAGTTTTTATCTCCATATAAGCAAGCAGTCGACGAACTGAAGATTAAATTAAAAGGGCTTAGAAAACAATATGAAGTAGAAGATAATGCTTCTCCTATAGAATTTGTAACGGGCCGTGTGAAACCAATGACGAGTATTATTGATAAGGCAAATAAGCGCCAAATATCATTTGATCGTTTACATGAAGAAATGTACGATATCGCTGGTTTACGTTTAATGTGTCAATTTGTTGATGATATAGATATCGTGGTTAATTTATTGAGACAACGTAAAGACTTTAAAGTTGTCGAAGAAAGAGATTATATTAGTAATACGAAACAAAGTGGTTATCGTTCATTCCATGTGATTATTGAATATCCTATAGAAACACTTAATGGAGAAAAGAGCATTTTAGCAGAAATTCAAATCAGAACGTTAGCGATGAATTTTTGGGCAACGATAGAACATACACTGAGATATAAATATGATGGAGACTATCCACCTGAGATTCAACATCGTTTAGAGCGAGCGGCAGAAGCAGCTTTCTTATTAGACGAAGAAATGTCTGAAATAAAAGAAGAAATTCAAGAAGCACAGAAATATTATTCTAAAAAGCGTGCGAAAAAGCATAATAATGACTAGGGGATGTTACGATGCGTTACACGATATTATCTAAAGGTGATTCAAAATCAAATGCTTTAAAACATAAGATGATTAACCATATGAAAGATTTTCAAATGGTTGAAGACCCAGATAATCCAGAGATTGTCATTTCTGTAGGGGGAGATGGCACATTGTTACAAGCGTTTCACCAGTATAGTTACATGCTTTCTCGTTGTGCATTTGTTGGGATTCATACAGGACATTTAGGTTTTTATGCTGATTGGCTACCACATGAAGTGGAAAAGTTAATTATTGAAATTAATAATTCCGAATTTCAAGTCATTGAGTATCCCTTATTAGAAATCATCGTTCGTTATAATGATAATGGTTATGAAACTCGCCATTTAGCTTTAAATGAGGCTACTATGAAAACGGAAAATGGGTCTACGCTTGTTGTGGATGTAAATATAAGGGGTAACCAGTTTGAGCGTTTTAGAGGTGATGGTTTGTGTATATCCACACCATCAGGTTCAACTGCTTATAACAAAGCGTTAGGTGGGGCATTGATACATCCTTCATTAGAAGCAATGCAAATTGCAGAAATCGCATCGATTAATAATAGAGTCTTTAGAACGGTAGGTTCTCCCTTAGTCTTACCTAAACATCATACGTGTTTGATAACACCAGTTAATCAGGACACAATTTTAACTACCATTGATCATGTGAGTATTAAACATAAGAATGTGAATGCAATACAATATAGAGTAGCCAATGAGAAGATACGATTTGCTCGATTTAGACCATTTCCTTTTTGGAAAAGAGTTCATGATTCATTTATTTCCAGTGGAGAGGATGAATAATGAAGTTTACTTTTAATATTACTGCTTCAGAAATGTTACGTTCTTTTTTACAACGACATCATTTCTCTAAGCGAACGATAAGCGCCATTAAACATAATGGCGCTTTAGTAGTTAATGGTCAAACTGTTACGGTTAGAAAACAATTGGCTATTGGTGATATTTTGGAAGTATACCTTGGTAAAGAAATCCCAAGTACAAATCTTAAACCTTATCAACAACCATTAAATATTTTATTCGAAGATGACTATTTAATTGTTGTATCAAAACCACCGTATCAGAACTGCGCACCTTCAAGAGACCATTTGCATTATAGTATAGTAGAACAAGTATTAGGCTATTTAAATGAAAAACAGCCTGGCATCAATCCCCATATAGTGACACGACTAGATCGTAATACCTCTGGAATTGTTATATTGGCTAAACATGGGTTTATTCATCATTTAATGTCTAACCTTAATATAGATAAAAAATATCTTTGTATCTGTTATGGTAAGACTGAAAAAGAAGGCGTGATAGATGCGCCCATTGCAAGACACCCAGAAAGTATTATTCAACGTCGTGTCGATGCAGCTGGAAAAACAGCGCAAACACGGTTTAAGCGAGTGGAATATAAGGAAGGATTTAGTATGTGTGAAGTAACATTACTAACTGGAAGAACACATCAAATACGTGTGCACTTTCAGCATATCGGTCATTCTATCGTAGGCGATGCGCTTTATGGTGGCAAGCATGAAAGCTATCATCATCAACTATTGAGATGTACCCAGGTGGCATTCATACATCCTATAAAAAATCAAAATATTGTAATTAATGATAAATATGATGCAATAGAAACGCTATTTAATATGATATAATTTTAAACATACATGGAGGTGTACGAATGGCTAATGAGAAAGATTCAATCGTTTTAGAGGATGAACAAGTTTATGACCAAACATTATTAGACAATTTGTTGTTAAATAATCATATAGATGAATTTAGAGATGAATTCTTATCCATGCATACATATGAACAAAGTGAATACTTTGAGGATAGCAATGAAGATATACGCCAACGTATGTATGAAGTACTATCGCCAGAAGAAGTAGCGGATTTCTTTGAACAATTAGAAATTGATGAAGATGAATACGAATCACTTTTTGATGCGATGAATGCTAATTATGCAAGCAAGGTACTAGAAGAAATGTCTTACGATAATGCAGTTGACATTATGAACCAGCTATCTAAGCAAAAAATAGTTAGTCTCCTCACGTTAATGAATAGAGAAGATGCAAAAGAAATAAAAGCATTATTACATTATGATGAAGATACTGCCGGCGGTATTATGACAACTGAATATATTTCTTTAAAGGCAACCATGCCAGTAAAAGAAGCGCTCATGCATGTCAAAGAACAAGCGCCAGACGCTGAGACAATTTATGTTATTTTTGCAGTTAATGATAACAAACAATTGGCTGGGGTACTCTCTCTTAGAGATTTAATTATTGCTGAAAATGATGCATACATAGAAGACATAATGAGTGAACGTGTCATTAGTGCAAATGCTGCAGATGACCAAGAAGATGTAGCTCAAAAGATGAGAGACTATGATTTTATTGCAATGCCAGTTGTCGATTATCAAGATCATTTGCTAGGTATTATAACAATCGATGATATCTTGGATGTTATGGACGAAGAAGCAAGTGAAGACTACTCTCGTTTGGCTGGTGTATCAGACGTAGATGCAACAAATGATTCAGTGTTTACGACAGCTAAAAAGAGATTGCCATGGTTAATTATTTTAACATTTTTAGGGATGATTACAGCAACAATATTAGGTTCATTTGAAGATACTTTATCAAAAGTAGCATTATTAGCAGCATTTATTCCTATTATCAGCGGGATGTCCGGGAACTCTGGGACACAATCACTCGCCGTATCCGTACGTAATATTTCTACTGGTGAAATATATGAACAAAGTAAATTTAAAGTCGCTTTAAGAGAAGCGGGTAGTGGATTTTTAAGTGGTCTTGTATGTGCTTTGTTACTATTTATTATTATAATGGTGCTGTACGGACAAGCAATACTAGCTATCATTGTTGGTGGAAGTTTGACGATTGCAATGACGGTAGGTACTTTAGTGGGATCCATGATTCCCTTAGTAATGAATAAATTGAAAATTGATCCAGCGGTTGCTAGCGGACCATTTATCACAACAATCAATGATATTGTCAGTATGCTAATTTATTTTGGATTAGCTACATCATTTATGTCTTATTTAACTTAAGGGGGTTATATGGAATTTTTATCGCTTGTTGTCGTAGTGTTAGCGGCATTTTTTACACCAATATTAGTCAATCGACTCAGAATCACATTTTTACCTATAGTGGTAGCTGAAATTTTAATGGGCATTGTCATTGGGCACTCATTTTTAAATTTAGTAGAACGAGATGCAATGCTCAATATATTATCAACTTTAGGATTTATTTTCTTGATGTTCTTAAGTGGTTTGGAAATAGATTTTAAAGCTTTTAAAAGAGATAAAAGTTCAGCGAATAAAGAACAAAAATTGAAGAAACAAGAACCTGGCCATTTACAATTAGCAGTTGTTGTTTTCATGTTTATTATGATTATTTCTATTATTTTCGCATATATGTTTAAGTGGTTTGGACTTATTGATGATGTCTTACTAATGGTTATTATTATTTCTACGATCTCATTAGGTGTAGTCGTGCCGACACTTAAAGAAATGAATATTATGCGTACGACGATAGGTCAGTTTATCTTATTAGTAGCTGTACTTGCAGACTTAGTTACAATGATTCTATTAACAGCTTATGGTACATTACATGCTTCGGGTAATACATCGTTATGGCTAATTGGTAGTTTAGTCGTCTTTACCATTATTTTTTATTTGTTAGGCGGCATTTTCAAAAAAGCACAATTTTTACAGAAATTAATGGATGGTACGACTCAAATCGGTATACGTGCAGTATTTGCCCTGATTATTTTGTTAGTTGCTTTAGCTGAAGGGGTAGGGGCAGAAAATATTTTAGGTGCATTTTTAGCAGGTGTGGTTGTCTCATTACTTGGTCCAGATGAAGATATGGTTGAAAAGCTAGACTCTTTTGGCTATGGCTTTTTTATTCCAATCTTTTTCATAATGGTCGGCGTAGATTTGAATATTCCACAACTCATTAAAGAACCAGCATTATTATTAATTATTCCATTTTTAATTTTAGCATTTTTAATTTCTAAATTAATTCCATTGTTTTACATACGAAAATGGTTTGATATGAAAACAACGATTTCTTCCGCATTTTTACTAACATCAACTTTATCGTTAGTTATTGCTTCTGCAAAAATAGCAGAACAATTAGGTACAATTTCACCAGAAATTTCAGGTATTTTGATATTAAGTGCAGTGATTACATGTGTATTTGTACCTATTGTATTTAAAAAAATGTTTCCTATGCCTGATGAGGCCACTAGACAAATTGAAGTTAGTTTGATTGGGAAAAATCAATTAACGATTCCAATTGCCCAAAATTTATCATCACAACTTTATCAAGTATCGCTTTATTATAGAAATGATTTAAGTGATAAACGTAAATTGTCTGATGCCATTTCAATGATTGAAATTTCGGATTACGAAGAAGAGTTGTTAGAACGTCTAGGACTATTCGAAAGAAATATCGTAGTATGTTCTACAAATGATGATGAAATTAACCGTAAAGTAGCATTGATGGCTAAGGCGCATGGTGTGAAACGTGTTATCTGTCGATTGGAGTCTAGTTCGTCAGATGAAACGTTACAAAAAGCGGGTATTGAAATCTTCAGTAGTTATATGAGTAACAAAATTTTGTTAAAAGGTCTCATTGAAACACCAAATATGCTTAATCTTTTAAGTAATGTTGAAACATCATTATATGAAATTGCGATGTTAAATCATCAATATGATCAAATCCAATTACGTAATTTCCCATTTGGTGGAGATATTATCTTTGTACGAATTATTAGAAATAATGAATCTATCGTGCCACATGGTGATACACAATTACGTTACAGAGATAGAGTAATCGTTACTGGTTCAAAAGAATATGTAGACGAATTAAAACGCGAATTAGAATTCTATTATTAAGTTAGTGAAAAATAGAGCGAAGGACATTGCATGGTATGCAATGTCGTTTGCTTTATTTTTATGTTTTTTTTTGTACGAAAGCGCGTTATACTGACAAATTTGGAAGTGAAAACGTATTAAATTTATGAGTATAGTAAAATAAATTGTTTATTCAATCAAACCAATGTTAAAATAGGGAATGCTTATATTGGCATAGAGCAAAGTGATCGTTCGTAGCTTCATAACTACTCGAACCAATTAAAAATGGAAATTTAAATAAAGGAGTTATATTCATGTTAAATTTAGAGAATAAAACATTCGTCATTATGGGTATTGCGAACAAACGTAGTATCGGTTTTGGTGTAGCTAAAGTATTGGACCAACTTGGTGCAAAATTAGTATTTACATACCGTAAGGATCGCAGTAAAAATGAATTAGAAAAATTAGTTGAACAATTAAACCAATCAAAACATTATATGTATCAAATTGATGTTCAACAAGATGAAGATGTCATTAATGGTTTTGCTAAAATTGGTGAAGATATCGGACATATTGATGGCGTATACCACTCAATTGCTTTTGCAAATATGGAAGATTTACGTGGTCGCTTTAGTGATACATCACGTGATGGTTTCTTATTAGCGCAAGATATTAGTTCTTATTCATTAACACTTGTAGCGCGTGAAGCAAAAAAATTAATGCCTGAAGGTGGTAGCATTGTAGCTACAACATATCTAGGCGGAGAATTTGCAGTACAAAACTACAATGTGATGGGTGTTGCTAAAGCAAGTTTAGAAGCAAATGTACGTTATTTAGCTTTAGACTTAGGTGAAGATAACATTCGTGTTAATGCGATATCAGCTGGTCCTATCCGTACATTAAGTGCGAAAGGTGTTGGCGGCTTTAACACTATCTTAAAAGAGATTGCAGAACGTGCGCCTCTAAAACGTAACATTGATCAAGAAGAAGTAGGTAAGACAGCGGCATACTTGTTAAGTGATTTTTCAAGTGGTGTAACGGGTGAAAATATCCATGTAGATAGTGGTTACCATATCGTTAAATAAAGAAACACAAAATACGCATGACCATCGTTACAATTCAACGATGGTCATGCGTATTTTTATATAAATAAGACCGAGACATAGATTATTGTCTCGGTCTCAAACTTTATTTTCAAAAAAGGAAGATGAGCGCATTTTATATAACCATGAGTTCATCTTCCCACTTATTTTTGAATGATTATTCTTTTACATCACTATTCGCTTTTTCCATAATCTTTTCTCGATAATGGAATACATTTCGAACAATTGTTTTAATGACTGCATATAATGGAACGGCAACTAGGATGAGTACGAAACCACCTAAATTACCAGCAGCAAGAATAACAACAATAATCGTTAGTGGGTGAATATTTAATGATTTACCCATAACGTTTGGTGTGATGACATTACCTTCTAATTGTTGAGCGATTAGTGTAATGATACATACCCAAATGAAAATTGTAGGACTTTGAATAATACCAATAATACCTGCTGGTGCAAATGCCATCCAAGGACCTAAGAACGGTATCATATTGGCAACACATGCAAATATAACAAGTAATAATGTGTAATTTAAACCTACAATAGAATAGCCTATATATAAAATGATACCTAAGATAATACTTACTGTCACTTGACCTTGAATATAAGATTTTAAAGTGTCATTTAAGTCTTTTAATAAATCAACAATAAATACTTTTCTTTCGCCTTTAAATAATTTAGCGATAAATGGAATAAAACGTTCGTGATCTTTTAACATATAGATCAAGAAGAATGGCACCATGATGAGTAAGAATAAAGTTGAAATAAATGAAGTCAAGTAACTTAATGAGTTAGATAAAACATTTGCAGTACTATCACTCATAGATTGAACCATTTTATTAATTCTATCTGTGACATCATTAGGTAGTCTTTCCATTTGGTCTAATGAAAAGTTAATGATGTGTTGAACTTCGTGCTGTAATGCTGGAATTTGATTAATTAAATTTTCAATTTGCTCGGCAATCAGTGGTCCTATATAACCAATGACAACACCAATGATGATAATTAAGCCAATGAAAATTAAAGTGATACTTCCCCAACGAGGGATTTTATTTTTTTCAAGTATTTTTTGAAAAGGTAAGCAAATATAGAATAAGAAGCTACTTAATAAGAGTGGTAACAACACCGATTGTAAAATAATAATAAATGGCGTGAACACACTATGGACTTCCATTACTAATTTGATTAGTAAAAACAGGATTAATAGTGCAATACCTGTTCTAAACCAAACCTTATTTAGCATAGAACGGTTCCTCCTAAAATTCATTATTTAAGTACAATTCAGTATATCTTAAATGAAGACATAACAAAAGATGAAATTAAAATTATTGAAGCCAATAGAGTATATTGTGACAAATAAAGAAATCTAAAAACGATATACGCGTGACGTCATATTAAATAGTGTGAAATTATTTTCCTTTGATATAAAGTCATTGTAAATATTTTATATTAATTATAACTTGAAATATATAAATTGTGAAAATGATTACTTATGAAATACGTTGCACGGAATATTTTATAAGTGTATAATGATAAAAAATATATCATTTTACATAATGGTACTACAAGGGGGATACATTATGTTAGAGGGGTTACTTACTTGGTTTTATGATATTGTTTGGAGCAAACCGTTAGTTTATGGGTTACTGATTACAGGTGTACTTTTTTCATTAATGATGCGCTTTTTCCAAGTTAGGCATTTTAAAGAAATGATCAGATTAATGTTTCAAGGGGAAAAATCACCTACGGGGATATCGAGTTTCCAAGCCATTGCACTGTCACTCGCTGGCCGTGTCGGTACTGGTAACATAGTGGGTGTATCAACTGCAATCTTTATTGGTGGACCAGGTGCTGTATTTTGGATGTGGGCAACGGCTTTCTTAGGGGCAAGTAGTGCATTTATAGAATCAACACTAGGTCAAATATATAAGCGAGAAGAAAAGGGACAATACCGTGGTGGACCAGCATTCTATATTGAATATGGGATTAAGGGCAAATTAGGAAAAGTCTATGGCTTAATTTTTGCTATTGTCACAGTCATTTCTGTAGGACTCCTATTACCAGGTGTTCAGTCTAATGCGATTGCCAGCTCTATGAAAAATGCATTTAGATTGGAACCATGGATTATTGCAATATTTTTAGCGGTGCTTTTAGCCTTAATTATTTTTGGAGGTATTAAATGGATAGCGAATGCAGCAACCGCTATTGTTCCATTTATGGCAATTGCATATATTATAATGGCTGTTATCATTATATTCTTGAATATTGAACAAGTTCCAGGATTGATTGCACTTATTTTCAAATCTGCTTTTGGTATGCAAGCGGCTTTTGGTGGTATCTTAGGTGCCATGATTGAAATCGGTGTTAAACGTGGATTGTATTCTAATGAGGCTGGACAAGGAACTGGACCACATGCAGCTTCAGCAGCAGAGGTGTCACACCCAGCTAAGCAAGGGTTAGTTCAAGCGTTTTCTGTCTATGTAGATACATTGTTTGTATGTTCGGCAACGGCTTTAATTATATTACTTTCAGGTACATATAATGTGACAGATGGAGAGACAACCTCAAGTGGTAAACCGAGTATGATTAAAGATAATGGCATTTTTGTAGAAATGTCAAATGGTGATAAAGATTATTCGGGTACAGCGATGTATGCACAAGCTGGTATTGATAAGGCCTTTCAAGGTGGTAGTTATCATTTTGATCCTGCATTTTCAGGCATTGGCTCATACTTTATTGCATTTGCGTTATTCTTCTTTGCATTTACAACGATATTAGCGTATTACTATATTGCAGAAACCAATATTACTTATTTGACTCGGAAGGGAACAGGAAGGACAACATTCTTCTGGATTAATGTCACGAGAGTCGTATTAATTGCTGCCACAGTATATGGTGCAGTGAAGACGGCGGATATCGCTTGGATGATGGGTGATTTGGGAGTTGGTATGATGGCTTGGTTGAATATCATAGCTATTTGGATATTGCACAAACCAGCTATTCAAGCATTGAAAGATTATGAATTACAGAAAAAACAACTAGGTTCTGGTAAAAAAGCAATTTACAAACCAGACCCCAAAAAAGTACCAAATGCCGTCTTTTGGCTAAAAGACTATCCACAACGGTTGGCCAAACAGAAAACAGATGAGTCATAGAGGTATTTACACCACAAATAATAAGATTTCAACATTTTAAAATAATGCGTCTCTTGGTACAATGTCATTAAGACTACGAGGGGGCGCATTATTTATGTATGATTTTAAACCAGGATGTATCACTAAAATTAATTTTCCTAGTAAAATATTAGATAGAGATGTCACACTATCTATTTATTTACCAAAAGATTTTACCGAATTATTTAAATATAAAATCGTATTTTGTTTTGATGGTGCTGATTTTTTCAGTTTTGGTAGAATTCATCGAACTTATGAGCAGTTACGAGAGGCCAATGAGGTAGAAAGAGCTATATTTGTTGGATTTCACTATGAAGATGTTGATAAACGGCGCGCAGAATTTCATCCACAGGGTGCACGTACACATTTAACTGTAAAAGCAATGGCCAATGAAATATTGCCATATATTGATCAAACATTTCCTACATTTAAAGTAGGTAACGCACGCATTTTATTAGGTGATAGTTTAGGGGGGAGTGCTGCGTTAATTACGGCGTTATCTTATCCGCGTATCTTCAGTCAAGTTGGTTTATTAAGTCCACAACATGATGAAGCGATTGAAATGTTAATTGAACGTTGTCAGTTTAAAGAACAATTATCCATTTGGCATGCTGTAGGATTAGAGGAAGAAGACTTTAAATTGCCAACAACAGGCAAATCTGCAGACTTTTTAACACCTAATCGAAAACTAAATCAAGTCATTGAAAAAAATGATTTCACATACCATTATTTAGAATTTGAAGGTGGCCATATGTGGAAGTCATGGAAACCATTATTAGGAGATCTGTTAAAATATTTTTTATCAGATAATATTTCTTTTTAATAATCTGAACTAAGATGACTTTAGAGTAACGAATTTTTCAGAAATTTGCTATAATGAAAATATGTTAAACAAAGGAGGAATTTAAATGATTTTAGGATTAGCATTAATTCCGTCAAAAGCATTTCAAGATGAAGTGAACGCATATCGTAAGCGTTATGATGCACATTATGCGACAATTATGCCGCACATTACGATTAAGGGGCAATTTAAAATAAACGATGGTGATTTAGAATCTGTTAAAGAGACAATTAAATCTAAAATCGAAGGCATTCCAACGATTGATATACATGCGACAAAAGCATCAAATTTTGCGCCAATCACTAATGTTATTTATTTTAAAGTTGAAAAAACTGAAACTTTAGAAAGACTATTT
>ERZ1023464.53-NODE-53-length-20605-cov-3.947932_pt1 | contig 20605 bp, 25 predicted proteins | sample MGYA00380529_ERZ1023464 | MGnify/ENA primary metagenome ERZ1023464 (study PRJEB33173, sample SAMEA4830324) | metagenome | study: EMG produced TPA metagenomics assembly of the PRJEB25223 data set... | reverse complement strand
ATCATTAGAATCAACTTTAAATAAAGCCGATTTGTTAAAAGGCGAAGAGGATGAACATGAACACGGTGAGCACGAAGAACACGAAGACCATGAGCATCATCATGGTAAATACGATCCTCATGTTTGGTTAGATCCTAAATTTGATCAGACATTTGCTAAAGAGATTAAAGATGAACTAATTAAGAAGGATCCTAAACACAAGAAAACATATGAAAAAAGCTATGAAAAATTAAATAAAGATTTAATAGCAATAGATAAAGATTTGAAATCTATTACTGAAAATAAAGAAGGTAATACGATATTTATAGCTCATGAATTTATTGGATATCTTGCAGAAAGATATGATTTTTTTCAAAAAGGTGTACAAAATATGAATGCTGAAGATCCTTCACAAAAATCATTGTCGAACATTGTGAAAGAAATTAAAGATTCTGGAGCTAAATACATTTTTTATGAAGATAATGTATCAAATAAAGTGACAGACACAATACGTAAAGAAACAGAGGCAAAACCTTTAAAATTTTATAATATGGAATCTTTAAATAAATCGCAGCAACAAGATCATAAGTTGAGTTATCAATCATTGATGAAGAAAAATATTACAAATATGGATAAAGCATTGAGTGATTCTATTCAAACTGAAGACGATAAGGAACAGAGTAAATATGATAAAGCGATTTCTGACGGTTATTTTAAAGATAGCCAAGTTAAAGATAGAACATTGGGTGATTATAAAGGCAACTGGCAATCAGTTTATCCTTACTTAAAAGATGGTACTTTGGATGAAGTTATGGAACATAAAGCAGAAGATGATGATTCCATGTCTGCTAAAGCATATAAGTCATATTATGAAAAAGGTTATAAAACAGATATAAGTCATATTACTATTTCAAACGATACAATAACGTTTGAAAAAGATGGTAAAAAAGAAACTGGGAAATATGTATATGATGGCAAAGATATTTTAAAATATGAAAAAGGTAACAGAGGTGTGAGATATACTTTTAAATTAGTAGATCAAAATAGTCATTTACCTAAATATGTACAGTTCAGTGATCATAATATTGCACCGAAAAAAGCTGCACATTTCCATATTTTTATGGGCAATAATAAAGATAAGATTTTAAAAGAATTAGATAATTGGCCAACATATTATCCAAATTCGTTAAATAGCGAGGAAATTAAAGAGGAAATGTTAGCTCATTAAGAATGATAATTTTCAATAAACCTTCACAATTGTTTGAATCTTCAAATGAATACTTTATTCAGAAATGGGAATAATGAATTTAGAAGAAAATATTTAAGCTTTTTGTTTGATGTATTTTATATACTTGGTATAATAAATGTATCAATAAAACTTATAATACTTTGGAGGTATAGTGATAATGACAAAATTTAATTTCGATGCAGCACATTCAGTAGTAGAATTTTCAGTAAAACATTTAATGATTTCAAATATTAAAGGTAGATTTACAGAGTTTGATGCAAATATTGATGGCGACATTAACGATTTAAGTACAATTAAAGGTGATTTTACAATTAATGCGAGCTCTATTGATACACGTGTAGATGATCGTGATGCGCATTTAAGGAGTGGAGATATCTTAGATGTAAAAAATAATCCGGAAATCAAAATTGAAAGTAATAAAGTAGATGAAAACGGTTGGATTTATTGTTAACGGTTCAATTAACCGCGAAAAATATGGTATCACGTTCAACCAAGCACTTGAAACTGGTGGCGTAATGATTGGTAAAGATGTGAAATTCCAAGTGAGTTTAGAATTCGCATTAGAAGACTAAACTATATAAAAAACTACTAGATTATCGAGTAGGTTCAGACTGCCGACAAAGTCTTTGACTTTGTCGGCAGTTTTTTTGTGCACGCTTTCCGTTGGCACTGCCATAACCTGTAGTCTTCGGCTAGTGCTTTTCCCGTAGGAGTCGGTCCAAATAAATGCCAATACATTAAAAACATGAGAATATCTAAATTAAAAAGCCATAATGTTTATTACATTGAATTACGCAAACGATATAAAAATAGACCAAACTAACACAAAATTAATGTAGTAGCTTGGTCTATATTTGAAACAAATTGTTAATCGAGTAGCTTTTTATATTTAATTATTGTCGGTTGATTTTTTGTCACGATAATATTGTACAACAATATAAGCAATGAAAGATAAAGAGATAATTGTTAATACAATAGATGAAATGATTAAGAAATTTTTATTAGAGTAATCGCCGCCAGTAAATATCCTGCTTATTATGTTAGGCAGACATAAGATTAAAATAAGACCAGCAAAATATTTTTTCTTTAATAGCAAGCAAATGGCCATTGTTAGTAATAAAAGTATTATGCCAATAATAAAATTAGTAGTTTGATTAGGTGACCAAAAAATAAATATTGGATAATGTCGTAATAAATACTCACTTAATATATAAATACCGAAGACGATAGCTGATGAAAAACCAACAGCAATATAAGTCTTTTTACTATCTCCCCATGTCATAATTAATTTTTTAATGACAAATAATATAAGTACGAAAGAACCTATAAATATAAATAGTATATAAAGCATGAGCGCTAACGTTAGTTAAAATGAGTTATCAAGCATCCTAGGAATGACTACCATAATAATCATGAAAGAAATGAAATAAAATATATATTTATAAATACCTTGTGTTAAATTTAGTTCCTTTGAAAATGTGTCGGCATAGTTTTTTATAGGTGTATTCAATAAGTCATCGACATTTTCGTTTTGTGCTTCAGCAGTGGTAATATGGTCACGTAATTCTTCTTCAATCGCGTTAACATCTTTTTCGTTTTTACCACGAAATAATAATTCGATACGCAGCTTTAGTAAAAAATCTTCAGCTTTTTTAGTTAACATCGTTTACACTCCTCATCAAATTATTCATACCATTATTCAAATAATGCCAATTTGCTTTAAATTGATTTAATTCATTTTTACCAGTATCAGTAATTGAGTAATATTTACGTTTAGGTCCACCAGTCATCGATTTTTTAGAAACACTTGTAACATAACCTTTTTTATTTAAGCGTAATAATACTGGATAAATACTGCCATCACTGATTTCTGGAAATTGTTGTGATTTTAATTTGTCTAATATTTCATAGCCATATGTTTCGCCTTGTGCAATTAAACCTAAAATAGCTCCATCTAACAATCCTTTCATCATTTGATCAGATATTGACATATAATCCCTCTTTTCACTATCTTATAATAAAAGATAGTATAAATTTTGATTAAGGTCAACTATCTTTCAATAAAAGATAGTTGTTTAAAAATTAATCACTTTTTAAATTGGGTATAGCTATTAAAAAGAAGGGGTTGATAAAATGACGATAGATTTACCTAAAATAGGGAAACCAGCGACGAATGCATTACACCATATAGGGGTAAAAACATTAGAAGATGTTGCTGGATATGATAGAACGACATTATTAGCAATACATGGTGTAGGACCGAAAGCAATGGATATATTGGAAGATAATTTGAAAAAACATAACATGAATTTTAAAGAGGATATTGGATTTGATGTGCCATTTAACTTAACTGGTGATTTGAAATGTGATAACGCACCTAAGAGAAGAGTCATGCTAGATTTTTTAATTGGCTCAGCACTTGTGGATAAAGACAAATTGCAAGCGATCGTTGCAGAGGACTTTAAATGGGAAGTAGTAGACGCATTTCAATTAACTGGATTTGACGCATTTTATCAAGAGCTTGAAGACCACAAAGAAACTATTGTATCCATAGATGTGAAAATGAATATAAGTCACGGTAAATCTGGTGCATTGCATGGTACGCAGATTTTGGAAAATGGTACAACGATTTATTTTGCTGATATGTTTGAATTTACAAGTCACCGTAAAGATGCCAAAGTTAAATCAATAACATCATATATAATAATGAATGAAGGAGAATCATAAATGAGTGTAAAAATTGTAGAAAATAACATCATATTTACGAGGGAATTTAAAACTACTGCAGAACAAATTTTTAAAGCATATACAGACCAAAATTTATTTGAAAAATGGTTTCACCCACAAGGTGCCACTACAGAAGTGTATGAATTTGATGTACAAACGGGTGGGAATGCCTTTTTTGCTATACGCGCACCACAAGGTACGAGCTATACTGTAACGCAATATAACGAAGTGATACAACCCACGCTGATTGATTATAATGATTATTTTGCAGATAAAGATGGTAATATTGATCAAAAAATGGCTGGTATGCACAATACGATTCATATTGAAGATAACGATAATGGTGTAGCAAAACTTACTTCAGTTGCTGTATTACCCGACCCTAAAGCGGCACAACAATTATTAGATATGGGTGTCGAAGAAGGTATGAATAGTACGTTTGATAACTTAGAGACATTATTAGAAACTTTATAACAGTAAAACTTCAAAAAAATGTTGGAATTGGCATAGTAATCATTTAGCGTTTTTCGATATAATAGTATTGAACAGAGGTGTCTGGATTGAATAATCTCTACATGAAAGTACTTCGTTGGTATTCATTTAGTACATTAATTCCTACACTATTATTAAATGAAAAAACCTTAAGTAGTCATACATTTAAATGGTTCTTACGTACATTAGCTGGATATGGTATTTTTGCCTATGGTCTACATTTTTTAAGTAAATTTAAACAATAATACTATAGTTGTTTAACCAAAAAGGGGAGGGGCAGAAATCAAATTTTCTAATAGAGATTTCGTACTCCCACCTATGCAATCAAGGCAACGATGACTTGTATAAAGGTTCACCTGAACTAATGCTCATGTATATGTCTTTCTAGAAATTTCATGTGGTATATAGGCTTTGGCTTATGCATTAGAGCGTCTCGTTTCCATGGGAATGGAAAAATCATTTCTTTAAACAAGTGAGTCTTTATATTTTAAGTCAGTCATCTACTGCCTAATTGAAAACAGCCTGAGACATCTATTTTGTCTCAGGCTGTTTTATTTATCATATTGATTGAGGGACTCACCATTTGTTTTAATCACATTACGGTACCAATCAAAGGAAGCTTTTTTCTTACGTTCTAAAGTACCATGTCCTTCATTATCTCTATCTACATAAATGAGACCATAACGTTTTTTCATTTCTCCAGTTGTAAATGAAATAATATCAATGATTCTCCATGGTGTATAACCCATTAAAAAGTAAGTTACGTAAGCATTTTTAAAAATGATCAATGACCGATTGGATTGTATACGTGTTTAGTTTATTAATTATGGTTGTATCAACTTCACTATAAATTTCATCTAGCGCATGGCTAATATTTTTACCTACATGACAATGTTGATTGGTATCTTTATGAATTTTTGCGAAATGCATTGTTTCTGAAAAGATAAGCTGGTATAGGTCGCCTAAGTGAATCTCATTTGCGGAAGAAGATAGACTGTATCCCGAGATACCTTGACTACTTTGAATATAATGACCGTCTCTTAAATAACGACATATTTTACGAACTAGTGTGGCATTACTATTGATGCTATCTGCTATATATTGACTAGACACTGGTTCTTTTTCAGTGGCTAATAGTGTAAGAATGTGTATGGACACAGAAAATTGAGTGTTCAAGATTAAGACTCCTTTTGCTAGTGCTTGTGTAAATTTTAGTTACAAGTAGAGTTTACGATATATTATTTAAACGTGCAATGTATTAATTTAATAAAATGTTCTAAAACGACTATTAAGTATAGGTATAAACTCTTATAATAATATTGTTAGGAAAATTTGATTTTTTAAAAATTGATAAGGGGTGCGAATGATTTATGGTTGATAATGGCAAGTCTATAAACGATACATATACGTCAAAAGAAACAATTGAAAATATTAATAATCAAGTACAAATGAAAGAAGTCATGTTTAGTCAAACTCCAGGACGCTATGCACTAAAATCCATTATGTCAGGATTTCTATTAGCTATTGTTACAGTATTTATGCTAGGTATCAAAACACAATTTGCAGGAACGAATGAAGGTTTAGTGAATCTGATGGGCGCCATTTCTTTTAGTTTAGCATTGGTGTTGATTGTGTTAACTAATTCAGAATTATTAACTAGTAATTTTATGTATCTGACAGTGGGATGGTATTATAAAATCATTGGTATGAATAAAGCGTTAGGTATTATGTTGGTTTGTTTCTTATTTAATATAATCGGTGGTTTTATACTTTTTGCATTAATGAAATTCACACCTATTATGACACCAGAAATGATCAGTAGCTTAACTAGTATGGTCGACGGCAAAACCATTGATAGTAGTTGGTATGCGATTTTAGTAAAAGCGATTTTTTGTAATTTCTTTATTAATATCGGCATCTATGTATCAATTCAATTTAAAGATGGTTTATCCAAAGCATTTTTCATCGCTTGTGGAGTGATTGTATTTGTATTTATGGGATACGAGCATGTTGTGTTTAATGCTGGGTTGTATTCAGGTATGGTTTTTTATGATTTCGACGCGGTAGCATGGTTACATGTATTGAAAAATATTGTCTGCGCGTTTATTGGTAATTTTATCGGTGGAGGTATTTTCGTAGGTTTAGTTTATGCATATTTGAATGGTAGAAGGGATAGTTGGCATAGTAAATCATAAAATGAGCATCTATGAAAACAGTTAGTATCTCTAAAATTTAATCAATAGTGCTATAACTGATTGATTTACAAATACATAATGTATACACAATAGCTTTAACACTTGTGACGCTATAAACAGCAATTAATGTTGACGTAGATTCACGAAAACATGATAGCAAAGTGTGATTGCTTTGCCTTCACGTATGTATTGGATCTATATTCTAAAACATATCAATTGACTCGATTATAAAGAAGACATATTGTATTTATATAATTTAAAAGTAAGTTTATGAAAATCATTTTATTTTAATGACTTAATAAGCTTGGGAATGATAGGAGTGACAACATGTCTGATTACAATATAAGAATTGCAACAGAGTCAGATGCAGAAGCGCTACAACAACTTATGCATGAGGCTTTTACACCTTTAAGAGAATTGGGAATTGATTGGCCATCTGTCAATGCTGATTTAGCTTTGGTAAAAGATAATCTAACAAAAAATACTACATTTGTATTAGAAGATGATAAAGAAATCATTTCAACTATAACAGTGCGTTTTCCATGGGAAAGTAAACGACGTATTTCCATATATCCATTTGTGTGGTGGTTTGCAACTAAGCCTTCATATGATGGTAAAGGGATAGGTAGTAAATTGTTAAAATATGTAGAAGAAACATTTTTACGAGATACACTTAAAGTACCAGCTGTAACTTTAGGTACCTCAGCCCGTAAACACCCGTGGCTTCTAGATATTTATAAAAAACGTGGATATGAAATTTATGATGAACATGAAAGTGAAGATGGCGATTTAGGTGTTATCATGAGAAAAGTACTTATACCAGAAAGATTCGATGAAGATGTGTTGGGAAAACCACCATTCCATTAATAAATATATGAATCAGGGAATCCTTTTATTAGTTGAATAAGAGGCTTCCTTTTTTGATGATTTTATATAAGATAAAACTGATAAACACAACAAATGATATCGAAATCGCATTTAGGTTTACTTTTAATTTTATAAAGAAATAAACCTTAATTTTTACAATGATTAGCAATTACATTTAACTATACAAAAGTTGCTTTTTAAATGAGATTTTGATCAATTATGCATTAAAGAAATGTATTAATAATAGAAATTAATTTACTTCAATATAAAATATATTATCTTATATATACAGTTATTTATAATTTTTGCGGAAATTATTAACAAGGGATGTAGTTTCACAAAAAATAATTTAGAGGTGATTTTTTGAAGAAAAACAATATCCAAAAAAATGGTAATTCGAGGCAAAGATTCAGTATAAGAAAATATTCTATCGGCACAGTATCTGTATTAGCGGCTACATTTTTTATTGCTAGCGGAAATGTGTCATTTGCAAGTGAATCTTCAAGTAATGAATTAAAGAATGAACAAACTTCAGCGAAAGACGAGTCAAATCGTCCAATATCGCCGTCAGTTACAAATGAAAACGCAAGTAGTGTTACTGATGTCAAATCAACGGATGACCAAACAAAAAATCTTCAAGCACAACCACAAGATGAATCTCAAAATACAAACCAATCACAAGCTAACAATGATAGCTCAAATACGTCTACAAAAGTAGAGTCTAAATCTCAACAACCACCAATTAATCAAGAAAATTCGACCGAAGATATAAAGACGGAAAAATTCCTGAATCAAACCAAAACAATGATAATCAAGAAAAGAAAGAAGATAGCAATAAAGTAGAAGATGAAAATTCAGAAAAAACAGAATTTAATCCATCAATAGAACAAATTCAAGCAAAAGATGGTGAATAGGGTACTCCTAATGCATCTGATAAGCATTCATCAGATAATAAAGTTGATACAGGTAAACTAAATGAAAATACAGCAGATAAACAATCAACGGCTGATGAAAATGATAGTGAGATAGACCATCAAGCAAGTTCATCTAATTTAAGTGATGAACAAAAAGAAAAACGTCAATCATGGGAAGTTGAAACTCAAGAAGATTCAACAGAAACATCAAATGTTAAAAATGAAAAAGTAGATGATCAAGCAGACGTAAAAGCGAATCCAACTTCATCAGACGATAAAGCTAAACCAGACACTTCGCCGGATATTAATTCAAAAGAAGCCACCAGAAATGAGCAACAAGACCACCAAAGCCTCACAGAAGATGAAACAACACAAGAACCACAACGTATAGAAAATAATGGCGATAAGAATAATTTAAAAACAAAAAAAAATTTGATACAGAAAAAGTAGATTTAGATCCAAACGCGAAAGATAGTTCTTATAAAGCAAAAGATAAAGTTGAAAATGAAACAGCTACACCTCGAAAACGTGCTGATGCTGAAGAAGTAGAAGCGGATAAGTTACTTAAAGATTCAAAAACTGCAAAACAAGGTGAATATAAAAACAAATACCCGCTGATTTTAGTAAACGGTTTCTTTGGTGGCGTAGGTGAAAATAGACCTGTTTTTTACCCTAATTATTGGTGTGGGGATAAATTCCATATCAAAGAGCAATTTGAAAAGTCAGGGTATGAAGTACATGAAGCTACAGTTGGTACTTTCAGTAGTAACCATGATAGAGCAACGGAACTTTATTATTATATCAAAGGCGGTCGTGTAGATTATGGTCAAGCACATGCTGAAAAATATGGTCATGATAGATACGGACGTACATATACTGGCGTGATGCCAGAATGGCAACCAGGTCAAAAAGTTCATTTAGTTGGACATAGTATGGGTGGTCAAACCATTCGTCTACTTGAACAAATGTTACGTTACGGTAATCCCGAAGAAATAGCTTATCAAAAGGAACATGGTGGAGAGATTTCACCACTTTTCAAAGGGCAAAAGGATAATATGATATCTTCTATAACCACTTTAGTAACACCTCATAATGGTTCGCCCGCATCTGATAATTTAGGTAATCGTGACTTTGCGAAAAAAATACTAAATGATATTGGTAAAGTCAGCGGTAATCGTTTTTCAAATTTAGATTTAGGTTTTAGTCAATGGGGATTCAAACAGCATCCAAATGAAAGTTATATCGAATACTCAAAACGTATAAAGAATAGTCTTTTATGGGATACAAAGGATAATGCATTAACCGACTTAACAGCCGAAGGTTCGGAACAATTAAATCAAAATACCTCACTGAACCCTAATATTGTTTATACGTCATATGCTGGGGAAGCTTCACATGCAACATTATCTGGCAAATATGTTCCAAATATTAGACAATATCCACTAATGGATTTAACAAGTCGGATCATTGGTAAAGATAAGAATCAGCAATTGAGATTAAATGATGGTATTGTACCTACTATTTCATCCTTATATCCAAATGGACAAGCCTATAAAAATGTAACAGATATTAGTTCAGCTAATGAAAAAGGTATTTGGCAAGTCTTACCAGTTAAAAAGGATTGGGATTATATGGATTTTGTTGGTATGGATCCTACAGATTATAAACGCACTGGTGAAGAATTAGAACAATTTTATACTGGTATTGTTGATCATTTAATGCGCGTAGACGAATCCGAAAATAGAAATCTAGCTGTCTAAACTACCAATAAGCTAAATAAAGTTATTGCCCATTTCCATAAATTTTTGGAGATGGTTTTTTAATATGCTTATATGTCCTTAATTATTAGCTTATGTGTAAGTAGGGGAAACCCAATAGATCAACATAAAGAAAAACGGTAGAGTCACCAATAAAGTGACTCTACCGTTATGATTTTTACTATAAAAATTAACTCGTGTAAACGTTCATTATCGTTAGTCTATTTGAATATTAGATGAAGAACGTTCTTCTTGTGTTTTTTTAGGTAATGTTACATTTAACATGCCATTCTCATATAAAGCTTTAATAGCATTTTCATCAACATTTTCAAATGGGTATTGACGTTTGACGTTGCTCGTACTACGTTCTTGATGAATTAGACGACCTGCTTCATCTTCCTCATTGTTTTCAATAACTTGTTTTCCTTCAATAGTTAAAACATTGTTTTCAAACTGTAAACTAATAGTTTCTTTTTGAAAACCAGGGAGTTCAGCTTCCACGACATAGGCATTATCTAGTTCTTTTACGTCTGATTTAATGCTTGTACTATCTGGGAATTGCTCAAAAAACTGACGTCCAAAATCTTTAAATAAATCTCCAGGATTTCCTTCAAAAAATGAATTGTTAAACGGTCTCATATCAAAAGCCATCGTACATCTCTCCTTTAAATATTATTTTATAAAAATTTAGTCTATTGAAATTTGTGTTTTTGTTTGTTTGATTGGTAGCATAACAGATAAAATGCCATCATCCATTGTGGCTTTAATAGCATTTGTATCGATGTTTTTGAATATAAATTGTCTGCTTTGTTCATCAGTACTACGCTCTTTGATAAGATATGTCATCTCATCTTGCTGTGCATCTGAATGTTTTGCAGTAATTGTTAGTGTTTTATCTTCATAATTGATTGAAATATGTTCTTTTTGATAACCAGGGAGCTCAGCTTCAACTGTGTATTGATTATCTGACTGATAAACGTTTACTTTGAATTCATGATGATTTGATAATAAACTTTCTAATAAATCTTGTGGAAGATTACTGGTATTTTGTATCATCTCTAATCACCTCTCCTTTAACCTTACAACTACAGTATAATACTATAGTCAAAGAAAGTCAAAGTCAAAGCATTAGACATAAAAAAACACCACTTGTAATAGGGCGTTCATTAAATAAATATATGTAAATAGATTTATACAACTACATATGGCAAAAATAGTGAAATACAGTGGTAGTTAAAAAAAGATAAGTAAAGTCAAAAATAATTATAAAATGTACTTCTAACTTTAACTTATCCATCGTAAATTAAATATTTTGTTGGAAATGCTTGTTAACAAAATTTTGTAATGTTTCTTTTAAGTCAATCGCTTCATCAACTTCCATATCAAATTCGCTAAAGACTTGTTTAGATATATTAGAAAGTGGTTCTTTAATATCTTTACCTTTTGTTGTAAGCGCTATTTGTAAATTGCGCTCATCATCAATTTCACGTGTTCTAGTCACGTAACCTTTTTTCTCTAGTTTTTTTAATAATGGTGTAAGTGTACCTGAATCTAGAAAAACACGTGCACCTAGTGTTTTAATATTTAATTTTTCTTCCACTCCGATTGCCAATAAAACAATGTAGCCTGTATATGTTAAATCGAATTCTTTTAAATAAGATGTATATTTCTTAATTATCTCTTTAGAAGAAACATAAAAAAGAAAACATAGTTGTCGTTCTAACGTGTTGTCTTTTTCCTCCATTATAAATCACCCCTTATGAAAGTTAACCTTATTATGAACGTTGTCTATTGTCAAGCAACAGTTGTGCGCCTCTTTTACACTCTCGTTATAATATTTTATATATAATACATAATGCAAAACAATATATAGAAAACCAACTCATTTGATAGGATTTATTCTTAACAAATGACAGGGCGTAATTTACTTATAATGAGTAATGAATTTAAGAAGATTTTGTTACAAAAGTGCTTTAATACTTTATTAATGAATTGTAATCAGTCATAATAATAACATTATGGATTTTAATATATACATATCGTTTTATGTATAAAAAAGTTACAACAATTATGATTAATCATTGTTTATAGAAGGTTATGTTTTAATAAAAGGAGTTTAATGATGAAAACATTTTTAAAAATCATAGGGCTATTGGTCATATCACTGATTATTGCTATCGTATTTTTCTTTGGTATGAGAACGTATCAAGGTCATAAAAATTTGGACTTAGTTGACCATTATATGGACGAAAAGCATTTAACAGAAAAAATTAAGACAGAAAAGACACTTTATAGTGCCAAAAAAGGATTGTATTATAAAAAAGTAGAGTTTAAGGATGATCCAAAATACACTTATGTTGTTCAACCGATTAGTACTTATAAAGGCATATTAGTTCAAGGTTTTGATAGTGAAACGAATAAAAATGTTAAAGATGCGAAGCACAATGCATTTAAACAAGATTACAAACCTAAGGATTAGCTCATAAAATAGCTGAAGTATGAAAGCCTTTAAAAATAGGGATAACACAGAAATCAAATGATTATATGAGTTACTTCTGTAGATTATCAAGCACGCTTAAAAGTTAATATTTAAAAAAGACGAATCCATTTATTATGGATTCGTCTTTTTTGTAAATATACTGTTTTGTTAGAATTTCTGGTTTTTAAATATATAAGAAGTATGATTTTTTATGTTACTCAAATATAAAATTAAATAGAAAAATTTCAATTCAATCGCATAATTACTATATATACTAAAAAGAGTTAAAGTTAAGAAAAAAACATGTTATTGTTAAAGCCTTTGTATTGATTGTCGTAAAGGTTTAATTATGTAACTTAAATAATAATTAAAAATGAATTAAGTTATTTTAAGTGTATAAAGTTTTAAAATGTAGAAAAAATAGATGTGTAAAAAAGATTTAATTTGGTATAATTAGTCGATATTATAAAAGGGGAGAAACATCATGACAATATTTAAGAAAATAAGTTTACCAATGCAAGTTATGATTGCTTTGGTATTAGGTGTCATAGTAGGTTTATTGCTCTATGGTCATAGTGACGTTGCTAATTATATTAAACCATTTGGGGACATCTTTTTAAATTTAATAAAAATGATAGTGATACCAGTAGTATTTTGTTCACTAGCTTTATCTATTTCTAATGTTGGTGAATCTAAAACAGTGGGTCGTTATGGTTTTAAAACAATTCTTTATTTTGAAATTATAACAACAATTGCTATTGGATTAGGCATTATATTTGCTAATATTTTTAAACCAGGCGCAGGCTTAGATCCAAATAAGTTACCTAAAGGGGATATAAGTCATTATGAAAGTTCAGCAAAAGCTGCAGAACAATCTACATATGGCAACCATTTTATAGATACGATTGTCAATATTGTACCGACCAATATTTTTGAAGCTTTGACAAGTGGTGAATTGTTACCAATTATATTCTTTGCAGTATTTTTTGGTATTGCTTTATCGACAATAGGTCAAAAAGCTAAACCTGTAAAGCTCTTTTTATCAGGTACATTAGAAGCTGTTTTTTGGATGATAAACAAGATACTTAAACTTGCACCTATTGGTGTGTTTGCGTTTATTTGTACAACGATTATGACGTTTGGTGCATCAGCACTAATTCCATTGTTAAAATTATTATTAGTTGTTATAGGCGCTATGATATTTTTTGTAGTAGTCATATTAGGCATTGTTGCAAAAATATGTGGTGTCAGTATTTTTGCTTTAATGAAAATCTTGAAAAACGAATTAATCTTAGCTTTTTCAACTTCTAGTTCTGAATCAGTGCTACCTATTATAATGCAAAAAATGGAACGCTTTGGCTCACCGAAAGACATTACCTCTTTTGTCGTACCAATCGGCTATACATTTAACTTAGATGGATCAGCATTATATCAATCAATTGCAGCATTATTTGTAGCACAAATGTATGGTATCGATATGTCCATAGGGCAGCAAAGCATGTTGATGGTTACTTTGATGGTAGCGTCTAAAGGTATGGCAGGTGTACCAGGGGTTTCTATAGTTGTATTGATAACAACATTGACATCTATGGGGTTACCAGCAGAAGGACTTGCGTTAATTATAGGTGTTGACCGTATATTAGATATGGTTAGAACATGCGTAAATGTCATGGGGAATGCATTGTCTACAATTGTTATAGCAAAATGGGAGAATGCTTATGATAAAGAAAAAGGACAAGCATATTTAAAATCGATTTAATTATAAAAAGCGGTTGTGGAAAACCATTTAGTTCCTAAACTGACTTTACTTCTCACGCTTTTATAATTAGTTTGAACGAGACATATTTCTATAAATGTAAAAATAGCTATGAAAAAATCTACTACTATAGATTTCTTCATAGCTATTTTAGTATATTGAATTTGATATGTGGAAAATATATTTACATACCCTTCATGCCGCCCATATCATGGATTTTCATCATTAAGCCATGTGGAATATCGTCATGATCTACAACTTCCATCTTACTATAAGTGTCGTCACCGTCAGCTTTTACTAATTTAACAAAGTCTCCTTTTTTAGGTGAAAAATCAGACTTTGATGGTAACTTTTTCACTTATGACTTTATCAGCTGTCGTAGCATCTTTCATATATCCGTAATAAGTTTCTTTTTGTCCACTTGTGAACATCATTATAATCAATACAACAGCTATAACTAACATGATTACACTTAACGATATAGCAAATACTTTACTATTTTTCAATGTGCAACGCTCCTTTTCAAACTATTTGTTTCTGTTACAAATAACATTCTATAACATTGCCATTCAAAATGAAATGATTCAGATACCATGTTAATAATCTATAATTGTACAGATTCATTGGGATGTAAATTAAGTTAAGTTTAACATTAGTGTGATTCTAAGATGGTAAAATACGTATATATTTCAATTCATCATGATGTAAAGTGAAGTATAATGGTGAATCTGAACGAGAGAAGTGTCTTATTTCAGCTTTAGGAATTGTGGAATCTTCAATATAGCGTAATAATGATCTTTCAATATAAGTGTCATTAAATGAAGAAGGTAATGCATAATCAACAAATCCATGCTCTCTGTTCAATGTTTGAATGAACAACGTTGTTTTAGCTGGTAGATGTTTTTCTTTTAAAATGAATTTTTGAACATCTTGTGTTGATGATCTTTGATATGGTGCGTTAAACAATAAAAGATGAATAGAATGATCTTCATGCAGAATAATATAGTTTTGGTGAATGGCTGTATATTTACTAATGAAAGGTTTAACAAATTGATATAAGTACATTAATGGTTCATAAATACCATGGTTATTCATTAAGGCGATATCATATTTTTCTTTACGTATTAATTCATAGCCGACGCCACTACCGCTTTTTAACATGATAAGCATATGGCACATTAAATCTGTAATTTGTAAGGGATGTTTTCCGTCATAAAGTAAAAAACCTTTTTTAGATAATTTCGTATAAACAAATTTTGAAGCATCAATTTGTGTTTCTTCGATGAGTTTATTATAGTATTCAAAATGACTCATTGAGTTATTGAAATGCGTACTTTTTTTGTTAAGTAATGTTTGTACGTTGTCTTGCTCAATATCGATGAAATGAAAATCAAAATTAAACCGATTTAATAATTTTGACGCATTCTTTAATGAGTGTGTCTGCTCTATGACACCTTCAACTGTGATGCCAACTTTAATATTGAGCTTCACATTGAAATTTTTGATTTTAATGTATAAACGATTAATATCTGTTAGAGATAAATGTGTCGCATCTAGTAACAATAGGAAATTATAATCACGATTTTGTTTGACGTACTCAGGTTTATATTTTAAAAATTGAAAGATACTATCCTCGATGACATCAAACTGATTTAAGGATTTAATTCTTATGGCAATACCAACATAATTTGAAAATAAAGCATCGATAAAGTCAATCATACCTGTAAGACTTAGATTTTCTAATGCTAAATTACGACTATTATTTATTAAAATATAGGCATTCGTTAAATCTTTAAAGCTAAACTTTGTATTGTAGTCAGATTGCACAATATCCATCAAATTATCAACGTGTATAAAAACAGTAGGTGATTTAATAGCATCATTAAAAGTTAATTGATTTAACTCAATGTTGATTTGATTTATGGTCTGCGGTTTATCTGAGGTATAAGTATCTATAGCACTTTGATACTGGCTAATATCTTCATTAACAAGTTGAACAATCATTTTAGGATTAGATTGAACATTTTTTCTGAATTCATTTGGTGTCATTTGCATAAAATGTTTAAATTGTTGCGTATAGTTTGAATAATGATTAAAACCAAACTGTTCGGAAACCTGATAAATGGTTTGCTTATTCTGAACAAGTTCGGAAAGTGAAAGGGCAATTTTCAAGCTCGTAATATAATTTTTAAAACTCATGCCTAGATGTTTTTTGAACAGAATTGAAATATAAGATGCCGAGATATAGAATGATTTGGACACGTCTTTAGATAAAAGAGGTAGTGAAATATTAGCATTAATAAATTCAGTAATTTTATTTAATAAACTATTTTCAGTGTCTATCGTTGGAATATAAGGCGTATCATATTCGACTCTGGCTTCTTTGTTTAATTTCGTGATAATTTCTGTCGTTAGAGAAGTATCAATAGTAAATGATTGGTTTAATTGTTGCGCCATTGTCAAAATTTGATATTTTAAATATGGTTCAGAATTTAGTAATTTAAAATTATAATTGGAATTGAAAAAGTGTTTTTCTAATTTTATAAAATGTCTAATAGGTATGCATATTTCAACTACTTGTTGTGCATTCGATATTTGATATAAATCACTATGGTTAATGATAATAATGTTATTTCCAGCTGAGATTTTTCTTCCATTTAAAGTTATGTCTAAATGATTACTCAGTGAAAACAATAAGATCACTTGATTGATACAACGGCGTGTAACGGTGTTTAAATACTCATGAATACATAAAGTTGTATTATCCATCGTAAAAGCAACTCCTGATAATAAAATAACATGCTATAAATATATTGAACAAAATACATTATATTATAAAAAGTTGAAAATTTTAATCCTTTAAATATAAATAATTTTAAATCTTACAAAGTGATTTAAAGCTTAAAATTAAATTTACCACAATTTAATTTTAAAGTTGGATAATTTTTCCGAATGAAGAGAGTTAATTTTTAAAATGAATTCAAAAATACGAAGGAGGATTCACAATGGAACATATTTATTCTGAATTTTATAGACAAACAGAAAAGATCACAGAACCTAAATTACAAGTATTAGGCGTAGTACTTCATGATGATGCTGAAAATTATACAGCTAAAGCATACATTGAGTGGTTGAAGCGCAGAATAAATAGAAATGAATTAGAGAAAGGCTGGGCATGTCTCTATGTAGACGCTAATACGTGCTATTGGTTTCATCCATCTGAATATATAGAATGGCACTGTGGTAACGCATTTGCTAATTCACATTATGTAGGTATAGAACGTTGCCAATCTAAAATAAATGGTGTTTTAGATGATGAGGCATTTATGAGAAATGAAGAAGCTAGTTTCAAAATGGCTGCACTTATATTGAACAAATATCATTTACCTATAAACCGTGAAACAGTGAGATTGCATAAGGAATTTTTTGACACTGAATGTCCTGCACGAGCGTGGAAAATTCATTTAGGTAACGTAGAAACAAATCAGCAAACGATACAAAAATTACAAGATTATTTTATTGAAAGAATTAAGTCCTATGCTAGTTATATATCAGATGAAGAATTAAAAACGGTAGGGTAATATGTTGTAGTTGCCATAGATGTAATAATAAATAATTAAAGTAGGATATTGCGTTCTTAGTTGGAACCGGTTACAATAAGGATAAAGATTTTTGGTACCGGTTCCATTTAATGAGGAGGGATTTAATTGAATTATAAAAAGTCTGCGGAAGAACTATTAAATGCAATAGGAGGAGAAGACAATCTAGACGCAATGGCGCATTGTGCTACGCGTTTACGACTTGTTCTTAAGGATGAAAGTTTAGTTGATGAGAAAGTATTGAATGATATGGATGTCGTTAAGGGAACGTTTTCAACAGGTGGTCAATATCAAATTATTATTGGCTCTGGTACTGTCAATAAAGTGTTTAATGAATTAGAAAACATAACAGGTAAAGAAGCTTCTACAACTTCTGAAGTGAAAGCACAAGGTAATAAAAATATGAATCCATTTCAGCGATTTGTCAAAATGTTATCGGACATTTTTGTACCAATCATACCGGCAATTGTAGCTGGTGGTCTATTAATGGGTATTAATAATATTTTAACAGCACCAGGTATTTTTTATGATGGTCAATCATTAATTGACGTACATAACCAGTTTAAAGGGCTAGCTGAGATGATCAATGTCTTTGCTAATGCACCATTTACATTGTTACCTATATTAATAGGTTTTAGTGCTGCGAAGCGGTTTGGAGGCAACGCCTTTCTTGGTGCAGCTTTAGGGATGATATTGGTACATCCCGATTTAATGAATGCCTATGATTATCCGAAAGCTGTAGAAGAAGGTAAGGCAATCCCTCACTGGAATCTCTTTGGTTTAGACATTAACCAAGTAGGTTATCAGGGGCAAGTGCTTCCTATGTTAGTGGCTGCATATATTCTTGCGACAATTGAAAAAGCACTACGTAAAGTAGTACCAACTGTCTTAGATAATTTACTTACGCCATTATTATCTATATTAGTTACTGCATTTGTTACATTTTCATTTGTAGGACCAATTACACGGACATTAGGCTATTGGTTGTCAGATGGTTTAACATGGCTGTATGAATTTGGTGGTGCGATTGGCGGTCTGATTTTCGGATTATTATATGCGCCTATTGTAATTACTGGTATGCATCATAGCTTTATTGCGATTGAAACACAGTTGATTGCAGATAGTGCTTCAACAGGTGGGTCATTTATTTTCCCAATTGCGACAATGTCGAATATTGCGCAAGGTGCAGCATCACTAGCAGCTTTCTTTATTGTTAAAGAAAATAAAAAACTTAAAGGCGTCGCATCTGCAGCGGGTATATCAGCATTATTAGGTATTACCGAACCAGCTATGTTTGGTGTTAACTTAAAACTTAGATATCCTTTTATTGGTGCGATAGTAGGTTCAGGTATAGGAGCAGCCTATATATCTTTCTTTAAAGTGAAAGCAATCGCGTTAGGTACGGCAGGAATCCCTGGTTTTATTTCTATAAGTGGCCAACATAATGGCTGGTTACATTATGGGATAGGCATGTTAATCGCCTTTATCGTAGCATTTGGATTAACATATGGGCTATCTTATAGAAAAGGGAATAAAGCCATTTCAAAATAGCTAAAAGTTGTTATAGATTACAAGTTGAAAACATAAACTAAGAAAACGGTAATTTCTATTGAAATAAAAATAGAAACTACCGTTTTCTTTATTACTCTAAAAATGAACAAACCTTTTTGATCATATAAGTACTTAAATATTCATATGAAATCATATTTGAAAATGAGGATTGTGTATTTAATTACTACATTTTAATTAAGAATCATAACTTTTGTTTTCGCCATAAAAATGCGCCGACAATTGATACAATGATAAGTGAAATGCCGATCACAATAATCCATGAGATGTAACTGTGATCATTGATTGGTAAGGGGACGTTCATCCCAAAAAAGCTAAATACTAATGTTGGTAAAGTTAAAAATACTGTGAAAAGCGTTAACGTCTTCATGGTATTGTTCATTTCATTTGAAAGTAATGAAGAATATGATGTTGTAATACTTTCTAAGATATCTGTATAAAGTCTTGTTGATTCTAATGCTTGGTTAATTTCTATAACTAAATCTTCTAATATATCCTCTTCTTCATCAAAACGTTTAATGGCTGGCAACCTAAATAATTTTTTGATTATGCTTTCGTTTCCTTTTAGCGCGGCTAAAAAATAGACTAAACTTTTTTCTACTTCCATTAAATTATATAACTGTTTGTTTGTGACGTTATTTTTTAGGTCACGTTCTATACGTAGACGCGTTTTATTAAGTAATCTCAAGTTTCTGTTATAGTGATTTGAAATGGTCAATAATATATTTAATGCAAAACGACTGTGAAAATGTAAGTTAACATTTTGGCGTGCAAAATTATCAAGAAATTCATTTTCTACATTACAAACAGTAATAATCTTTTTATTACCGATAATAATACCTAAAGGAATCGTAATAAATGACAATACTTTCAAGTTTGTGTCATTAACAACAGGTAAATCTAGTATGATAAGCGAGTAGCGTGTATCGTCATCGTAATCTACACGGGCGCTTTCTTCTGAATCTAGTGGATCGCGAATGAAATCTTCAGGAATATCATAACGATTGATTAAAGTTTCTATT
>ERZ1023464.52-NODE-52-length-20867-cov-4.931962_pt1 | contig 20867 bp, 22 predicted proteins | sample MGYA00380529_ERZ1023464 | MGnify/ENA primary metagenome ERZ1023464 (study PRJEB33173, sample SAMEA4830324) | metagenome | study: EMG produced TPA metagenomics assembly of the PRJEB25223 data set... | reverse complement strand
AAGGCAAGGGACTTTGACTCCCTCATGCGTTGGTTCGAATCCAGCTACCCCAGTTACTATTTGCCGGCGTGGCGGAATTGGCAGACGCGCTGGACTCAAAATCCAGTGTCCGCAAGGACGTGCCGGTTCGACCCCGGCCGCCGGTATAGTATAGACTTAGGAACGTTGTTATTCTTCGTTCCTTTTTGTATTATTTTTTGTATAATAATAGTTATTAAAATTTTATTTAGATTAAGAAAGAGTAGGATAGTATGTCTCGTTCTAGCGATTTATTAAAACATCGGTATTTGAAAAATATTAAAGAAAATCCTGAATTGTTTGTCGGAATTGAGTTGGAGTATCCTGTTGCAAGTTTAGAAGGAGATGCTACAAATGTTGAAATTATAAAGGATCTATTTCATTATTTAGTTTCCGCTCTGGATTTCATTGTAGAAAAGGTAGATGATTTTGGCAATCCTATCCAGTTAGTGGATCCGATAAGTCAGGATGCTATTTTATTTGAAGTTTCCTATACAACGATTGAGTTTGCATTTGGTAAGGCTGAAACGATTCAAGAGGTCGAAAATCGTTTCAATAATTATATGGATGTAATTCAGAGAAAATTAGGCGAATCCAATCATGCTATCGTTGGTTGCGGTATTCATCCTAACTGGGATAAAAATGAGAATTGTCCAGTGACTTATCCACGCTATCAGATGTTGATGGATTATTTGAATTTGAGTAGGAATTTGATTGAATTAGACTTACATCATTTCCCTGAATATGGTGCTTTTATCTGTGGGAGTCAGGTCCAGCTGGATGTTTCAAAGTCTAACTACTTACGGGTAATTAATGCTTTTACCCAAATTGAAGCAGTTAAGGCTTATTTATTTGCAAACTCTGAGTTTTCGGGTGCGGATTGGGATACGAAAATTGCAAGGGACATCTTCTGGGAAGAATCGATGCATGGCATCTATCCAGAGAATGTTGGGGTTAATGCTAGACTCTTTGATGATGAAGATGATTTTTTTGACTATCTAGATCATTCTGCGATTTTTACTGCGGAACGTGATGGACAAACCTATTATTTTTATCCGATTCAGGCAAGGGACTATTTGGCTACATCTGAAATCCAAGCATATGCTCTTAATGGGGATGAGATTCTTATTTACCCTCAAGAGAAGGATTTTGAAACTCATCGTAGTTACCAGTACCAAGACTTAACGACTCGAGGAACAGTTGAGTTTCGTAGTGTGTGTACACAGCCACTTGATAGGACTTTTGCTTCTGCAGCCTTTCACTTGGGATTGTTGGTTAATTTAAATAAGTTAGTAGCTTACTTAGAAACAGCACCTTTCTTTAAGAAATTTGATTGTGATTATAAGTTTTTAAGACGACAATTTTCTAAGAAAAAGCTTACAGATGAGGAAGAAACTACGATTATTGAATTTTCCAAAGACTTACTTATCCTATCTGAGGAAGGACTGGAGATGAGAAATAAGCAAGAAATGATTTATTTAGAGCCTTTGAAGAAAGAATTGGGACTATAATTTCTTTTATAAAGGGAGAATTTTCTGAAAAATCATGATATAATGGAAGAGACTATAGATAAAGGATAGAGAGTAATGACATTAGTTTATCAATCAACGCGTGATGCGAAAAATACAGTAACTGCCAGCCAAGCTATTTTGCAAGGTTTGGCTACGGACGGTGGTTTGTTTACACCGCTTACTTATCCAAAGGTAGATTTGGACTTTGACAAATTGCAAGATGCTTCTTATCAGGAAGTTGCTAAGTTAGTTTTGTCAGCATTTTTAGATGACTTTACAGCTGAGGAGTTGGACTACTGTATCAACAATGCCTACGATAGTAAGTTTGATACTCCAGCTATAGCGCCTTTGGTGAAATTAGACGGGCAATACAACTTGGAACTGTTCCATGGTTCAACAATTGCCTTTAAGGATATGGCCTTGTCTATTTTGCCATACTTTATGACAACAGCTGCTAAGAAGCATGGTTTGGAGAACAAGATTGTCATCTTAACAGCGACATCTGGTGATACTGGGAAAGCTGCTATGGCAGGGTTTGCGGATGTTCCTGGCACTGAGATTATCGTCTTTTATCCGAAGGATGGTGTCAGCAAGGTACAAGAGTTGCAAATGACCACTCAGACTGGTGGCAATACTCATGTTATAGCCATTGATGGTAACTTTGATGATGCGCAAACAAATGTGAAGCACATGTTTAACGACGTGGCTCTTCGTGAAAAATTGGCTACCAACAAGTTGCAATTTTCATCAGCTAACTCTATGAACATTGGTCGTCTGGTGCCACAGATTGTCTATTATGTTTATGCTTACGCTCAGTTGATCAAGACTGGTGAGATTGTGGCTGGTGAACAGATCAACTTCACAGTACCAACAGGAAACTTTGGAAATATCTTGGCTGCCTTTTATGCCAAACAAATTGGTCTACCAGTTGGCAAATTAATCTGCGCTTCAAATGACAACAATGTTTTGACAAACTTCTTCAAGACACGTATTTACGACAAGAAGCGTGAGTTTAAGGTAACAACTAGTCCATCTATGGATATTTTGGTATCTTCAAACTTGGAGCGTCTCATTTTCCATCTTTTGGGTAATGATGCGGTCAAAACAGCTGAACTCATGAATGCTTTGAATACACAAGGTCAATATGAGTTGACTAATTTTGATGCAGAGATTCTTGATCTCTTTGCAGCTGAATATGCGACTGAGGAAGAAACAGCGGCAGAAATCAAGCGTGTTTATGAGTCAGATTCTTATATCGAGGACCCTCATACAGCTGTTGCCTCAGCAGTGTATAGAAAATACCAAGCGGCGACTGGCGATGCGACTAAGACAGTGATTGCTTCAACAGCTAGTCCATACAAGTTCCCAGTAGTTGCAGTAGAAGCTGTAACAGGGAAAGTTGGCTTGACTGACTTTGAAGCCTTGGCTCAATTACATGAAATCTCAGGCGTTGCAGTACCACCAGCAGTTGATGGGCTTGAAACAGCTCCTGTTCGTCACAAGACAACAGTGGCAGCTGCTGACATGCAAGCAGCGGTTGAGGCTTATCTAGGACTTTAAGACAGAGGGAGTAAACTCGGTTGGGAAGCCAACTGAGTTTCTTTTCATCAGGAGGACGGATTGTTTAAGAAAAATAAAGACATTCTTAATATTGCCTTGCCAGCTATGGGCGAAAACTTTTTGCAGATGCTCATGGGGATGGTGGACAGTTATCTGGTCGCTCACTTGGGCTTGATAGCTATTTCGGGTGTTTCAGTAGCTGGTAATATTATAACGATTTATCAGGCGATTTTTATTGCTCTAGGGGCAGCTATTTCTAGTGTTATTTCAAAGAGTTTAGGGGAGAAGAATCAGTCTAAGCTAGCCTACCATGTGACTGAGGCGTTGAAAATTACTTTACTCTTAAGTTTCCTTTTGGGAGCTTTGTCCATCTTCGCTGGAAAAGAGATAATAGGACTTTTGGGGACGGAGAGAGATGTAGCTGAGAGTGGTGGACTGTACCTATCTTTGGTAGGGGGATCGATTGTTCTATTAGGCTTAATGACGAGTTTGGGAGCCTTGATTCGTGCAACTCATAATCCACGTTTGCCCCTCTATGTGAGTCTTTTATCAAATGCCTTGAATATTCTTTTTTCAAGTCTAGCTATTTTTGTTCTGGATATGGGGATAGCTGGTGTTGCTTGGGGGACAATTCTGTCTCGTTTGATAGGTCTTGTGATTTTATGGTCGCAATTAAAGTTGCCTTTTGAGAAACCGACTTTTGGTTTAGATAAGGAACTATTGACCATAGCTTTGCCAGCAGCTGGAGAGCGGCTTATGATGCGGGCTGGTGATGTCGTCATCATTGCCTTGGTTGTTTCTTTTGGAACGGAGGCGGTGGCTGGAAATGCAGTCGGAGAAGTCTTGACCCAGTTTAACTATATGCCTGCCTTTGGCGTAGCTACGGCAACGGTCATGCTGGTGGCCCGAGCAGTTGGGGAGGATAATTGGGAAAGAGTAGCTAGTTTGAGCAAGCAAACCTTTTGGCTTTCTCTGCTTCTCATGTTACCCTTGACGCTTAGTGTCTATGCCTTGGGTGTACCACTAACTCATCTCTATACGACAGATCCTCTAGCGGTTGAGGCTAGTGTGCTAGTGACACTGTTTTCACTACTTGGAACCCCTATGACGACAGGAACAGTCATCTATACAGCAGTCTGGCAGGGTTTGGGCAATGCTAGGCTTCCCTTTTATGCGACAAGTATAGGAATGTGGTGTATCCGCATTGGAACAGGATATCTGATGGGGATTGTGCTTGGTTGGGGCTTGCCCGGTATTTGGGCTGGAACCCTTTTGGATAATGGTTTTCGTTGGTTATTTCTAAGTTACCGTTACCAGCGTTATATGAGCTTGAAAGGATAGGAAATGCAAAAAACAGCTTTTATTTGGGATTTAGACGGAACTTTATTGGACTCTTACGAAGCGATTTTGTCAGGGATTGAGGAAACTTTTGCTCAGTTTTCTATTCCTTATGATAAGGAGCAGGTGAGAGAGTTTATCCTCAAGTATTCGGTGCAAGATTTGCTTGTGCGGGTGGCAGAAGATAGAAATCTGGATGTGGAAGTGCTCAATCAAGTGCGTGCCCAGAGTCTGGCTGAAAAGAATGCCCAGGTAGTCTTAATGCCAGGTGCGCGTGAGGTGTTGGATTGGACAGACCAAGTAGGAATTCAACAGTTTGTTTACACTCATAAGGGAGACAATGCTCTTACCATTCTCAGAGACTTGGGTTTGGAATCCTATTTTACAGAGATTTTAACCAGTCAGAGTGGCTTTGCGCGGAAACCTAGTTCAAAAGCGGCTAACTATCTGATAGACAAGTATCAGTTGAATCATGATAATACTTATTATATAGGGGATCGGACTCTGGATGTGGAATTTGCCCAGAATAGTGGTATTCAGAGCATTAATTTTTTAGAGTCGTCTTATGAAGGCAATCACAGGATTCAAGAGTTAGCAGATATTACTTATATTTTTGAGAGCAAGTAACGAGAAGATTGTGTCAGTTTTGTGACAGAGACCTAACAAACTATTTCAAGTAACCGAGTTTGTTACAAGGAATAGACAGTTCTGTTAAATAGGCCCGAGAGGGCTTTTTTTCTGCATTTTTTGTGTTATCATAGACAGGTACTCATTTGAAAGGAATTTGAAAGAATGAAGAAAAGAATATTATTAGCTTCAACAGTAGCTTTGTCATTTGCCCCAGTATTGGCAACTCAAGCAGAAGAAGTTCTTTGGACTGCACGTAGTGTTGAGCAAATCCAAAACGATTTGACTAAAACGGACAACAAAACAAGTTATACCGTTCAGTATGGTGATACTTTAAGCACCATTGCAGAAGCCTTGGGTGTAGATGTCACAGTTCTTGCGAATTTGAATAAAATCACGAATATGGACTTGATTTTCCCAGAAACTGTTTTGACAACGACTGTCAATGAAGCAGAAGAAGTAACAGAAGTTGAAATCCAAACTCCTCAAGCAGACTCTAGTGAAGAAGTGACAACTGCGACAGCAGATTTGACAACCAATCAAGTGACCGTTGATGATCAAACTGTTCAGGTTGCAGATCTTTCTCAACCGATTGCAGAAGCTCCAAAAGCGGTAGAAACTACAAGCACAAAAGAAGTAGCATCAAATTCTGAAGTTGCAGAGACAGTGACTGCTGCAGAAGAAGTGGCATCATCTACAAACACTTCTACGACAGCGGAGCAAATAGTCGAAACAACCAGTCCAGTTGAAGAAGCAGCTCCTCAGGCAACGACTCTAGCTGAGAAAGAGGCAACACAAGCAAGCATTCAAGCTGAATCAGCAGTGGAAGCAACTACAATACCAGTAGAAGAAAAAGCACCTGAAACAACTGCAACAAGTTCAGAAGAAACCTCATCAAATGAAGCTACAACAGCAGTTTCTACTGATCAACCAGAAGAGAAGAAAACAGTTTCAACAACTTACGCAGCTCCAGCAGCGCCCGATTATGCTGGACTTGCGGTAGCGAAATCTGAAAATGCAGGCCTTCAACCACAAACAGCTGCCTTTAAAGAAGAAATCGCCAACTTGTTTGGCATCACATCCTTTAGTGGTTACCGTCCAGGGGACAGTGGAGATCACGGAAAAGGTTTGGCTATCGATTTTATGGTACCAGAAAGCTCAGAACTAGGGGATAAGATTGCGGAATACGCTATTCAAAACATGGCCAGCCGAGGAATTAGTTACATCATCTGGAAACAACGTTTCTATGCTCCATTCGATAGTAAATATGGACCAGCTAATACTTGGAACCCAATGCCAGACCGTGGTAGCGTGACAGAAAACCACTATGACCACGTTCACGTTTCAATGAATGGATAAATCAGACTTTGTAATATCATTTTGACGAATGAGATCTAGCTTTCGTGATAGGAAGCGAGTCTCGTTCGTTTTTTTCTTTGCCATACTCTTCGAAAATCTTTTCAAACCACGTCAGTTTTATCTGCAACCTCAAAGCTGTGCTTTGAGCAATCTACGGATAGCTTCCTAGTTTACTCTTTGATTTTCATTGAGTATCAATATGGATGGAAAATGGAAGTTACCATTTTGTAATGATTGAAGCATGATTCTTGCAATTTATTTTATACTTGATTAGTCAACTATTGATAAATCAATAAAAGGAAAGAAGAAATGATAGAGATTCAAGATTTACTGTATCAACTCCGCTTGTCTGAGCAAGCGAGTACGCAATTGTTTGAAAAAAGACTTGGGATTAGTTTGACACGATATCAGATTTTATTATTTTTGCTGAAGCATTCCTCTTGTAATCAAATAGCGGTTCAGGAGCGTTTGAAGATTGATCAGGCTGCTTTGACCCGGCATTTCAAGATTTTGGAAAAGGAAGGTTTGGTGGAGCGTCATCGTAATCCTGAAAATCAGCGAGAAGTGTTGGTAGAGGCTACGAAGTATGCCAAGGAGCAGTTAGTGGTGAATCCGCCTCTGCAGCATATCAAGGTTAAAGAAGAGATGGAAAGTATCTTAACAGAGTCTGAAAGAACAGAACTCAGCCGTTTAGTAAATAAATTGGTTTTGGGCATTGAAAATATAGTGATTTAAGTAGAAATAGATGTCAATTATGACAATCATTTTAGCAACAATCGTTGCTTTGGATCATTTTTACATTTTTTATTTGGAAAGTATTGCTACGCAATCAGATGCGACTAGTCGAGTCTTTAACATGGAAAAGGAAGAACTGGCTCGTCCGTCGGTAAGTTCACTGTTTAAAAATCAAGGGATTTATAATGCTCTGCTAGGAGTCTTTCTCTTGTATGGGATTTATTTCTCACAGAATTTAGAAATTGTGACTATTTTTGTCTTATTTGTGATAGGTGCTGCGGCTTATGGCTCTCTCACAGCGGATAAGAAAATTATTTTGAAGCAAGGTGGACCAGCTATTTTGGCCTTGATTAGTATTCTACTCTTTAAATAAATTTGAAAGTCGGTACTAGTCTCGCTAGTCCTTTTTACTCCAGAATAAGGGAAATATGTTATACTTGTCTTTAAGAAAATAGTTTCATGGAATTGGTTTTGAGGAGTTAGAAATGAAAGTATTAGTGACAGGTTTTGAGCCCTTTGGAGGGGAAAAGGTCAATCCAGCTTTGGAGGCTGTTAAAGGTTTACCAGCTGAAATCCATGGTGCTGAGGTCCGTTGGTTAGAAGTGCCAACAGTCTTTCACAAATCGGCCCAAGTATTGGAAGAAGAAATAAGTCGTTATCTACCTGACTTTGTCCTTTGTATTGGCCAAGCGGGTGGAAGATCTAGCTTGACGCCTGAACGAGTGGCCATTAACCAAGACGATGCACGCATTCCTGATAACGAAGGTAATCAACCGATTGACCTTCCCATTCGCCCAGATGGTGCTTCGGCCTATTTTAGTAGTTTGCCGATTAAAGCGATGGTTCAAGCTATAAAAAAAGAGGGCTTGCCGGCCTCTGTTTCCAATACGGCAGGGACTTTTGTCTGCAATCATTTGATGTATCAGACCCTCTATTTGGTAGAAAAGAAATTTCCACATGTTAGGGCAGGTTTTATGCATATTCCTTATATGATGGAACAGGTGGTGAATAGACCGACTACCCCAGCTATGAGTTTAGTGGATATTAGGCGAGGGATAGAAGCGGCAATCGGCGCTATTATCGAATATGGAGATCAGGACCTCAAGTTGGTAGGCGGAGAAACTCATTGATAGAAAAAAGCTTGAGGGAAAAACCTTCAAGCTTTTGGACGTTTTCGAGCCAGTACTGCTCGGTAAAAAATTATTTTATTGATTTGAATGTAGGGGAGGAGTGAGAAACTAGCAATTCCAAAGCTAATCCAATTGAGGAAGTACCAAGGAAGGAGTTGTAAGTCTAGGACAAAACGTTGAAATTTGTAGCCTTTCATCAGGAAACGGCTGGTTTTAAGGATTTGTCCTGGTCTAGCTTGTCTCAAGTCTAGGGTGTCACAGAGGAGAAATTCTACCTGTGAATAAGCATAGTATTGTGGAATATAGAGACTATTTCCTACAATCATCAAGAGGATACTTGCTAGAAAGTAAAGACCAAAGGTCATGAGGAAACGTTCAGTTTCAACTGACGTGAGATCCAAATTAGGAAACTCAGGATGAAGGGCAACGAATTTCTTTGCTAGAAAGCTACTGTAAAAAAGAAAGTAAATTCCAAGCAAACTAGGAATGCTCCATAAGAAGAGATAGAAACGTTTGAGAAGGAGAGTCAAAAAGGTTTGTGAAAAGTGCTCTTCATTAAAGAGAGTAAGACTATTTTTGACGGATAGTTCTGTATCTGGATTCTTGATGAGTTTCAGAGTTGTATAAACTGAACTGGTTAGAAGTATTGTTCCGATAAAGGAGACTAATAGTGGAAAAAGGTAGGCTTGGAATACATGACCAAGCACGCTTAAAAAGGGTTGTTCTAAAATAGACTCGTTGATACGCTCTAAGGGATTGAGGAAGCCAGACAAGATGACTAGCATGCTAGGTAAGAGATAGACGAGAAAGAGGCGGGGATTTTCAGATTGAAATTGTCTGGCCTGTAGACGAACGGTTTTTAAATCAATTTTTGGGTATTTCATTCTCTCATTATACCATAGTTCGTGACAGTTCCTGCTTTTTTTGATAAAATCATACAGTATGCCCTTGGGCAAAAGTATGAACTGGGACTGTCTTTCCCAGCTTCGGAGGTAAAAAATGTCAGATTCACCAATCAAATATCGTTTGATTAAGAAAGAAAAACACACAGGAGCTCGTCTGGGAGAAATCATCACTCCCCACGGTACCTTCCCAACACCTATGTTTATGCCAGTTGGAACTCAAGCCACTGTCAAAACTCAGTCACCTGAAGAATTGAAGGAGATGGGTTCGGGAATTATCCTATCAAACACCTATCATCTCTGGCTTCGTCCTGGAGATGAACTCATCGCACGCGCAGGTGGTCTCCACAAGTTCATGAATTGGGACCAGCCTATCTTGACAGATAGTGGTGGTTTTCAGGTTTATTCCTTAGCAGATAGCCGTAATATCACAGAAGAAGGGGTAACTTTTAAAAACCATCTCAATGGTTCTAAGATGTTCCTATCGCCAGAAAAAGCTATCTCTATTCAGAATAATCTGGGCTCAGACATCATGATGTCCTTTGACGAATGTCCTCAGTTTTATCAACCATACGACTACGTTAAGAAATCAATCGAGCGTACCAGTCGTTGGGCTGAGCGTGGTTTGAAGGCTCACCGTCGTCCGCATGACCAAGGGTTATTTGGGATTGTTCAGGGGGCAGGATTTGAAGACCTTCGTCGACAATCGGCTCATGACCTTGTCAGCATGGACTTCCCAGGCTACTCTATCGGTGGCTTGGCAGTAGGAGAAACCCACGAAGAGATGAATGCTGTCTTGGACTTCACAACCCAACTGCTGCCTGAAAATAAACCTCGCTATTTGATGGGTGTGGGAGCGCCAGATAGCTTGATTGATGGGGTGATTCGTGGGGTGGATATGTTTGACTGTGTCTTGCCGACTCGTATCGCTCGTAACGGGACTTGTATGACCAGCCAAGGTCGTTTGGTTGTCAAAAATGCCCAGTTTGCTGAGGACTTTACACCACTGGATCCTGAATGTGATTGCTACACATGTAAGAACTACACACGCGCCTACCTTCGTCACCTGCTCAAGGCTGATGAAACCTTTGGTATCCGCTTGACTAGCTACCACAATCTTTACTTCTTGCTTAACCTGATGAAGCAGGTTCGACAAGCTATTATGGATGATAATCTTTTGGAATTCCGTGAGTATTTTGTGGAAAAATATGGCTATAATAAGTCAGGGCGCAATTTCTAATAATTGTAAGGTAGAATACTAAAATCCTAAGTTTTCTCTTAGGATTTTTCTTCTTTTTTTGATAAAATAAGGTGTATTATGGAATGAGAATTAGATGTTTTTACAATCTAATCGAATGGAGAATAAACTCGTATGCGCATTAAATGGTTTTCCTTGATTAGGATTACAGGTTTACTATTGGTACTCTTGTATCATTTCTTTCAGACCATCTTTCCTGGAGGATTTTTCGGGGTAGATGTCTTTTTCACATTTTCAGGTTTCCTGATTACAGCTCTACTCATCGAAGAATTTTCTAAAAATCATGAAATTGATTTGGTTGGATTTTTTAGGAGACGCTTTTATCGTATCGTGCCACCTGTGGTTTTGATGGTCTTGGTAACCATGCCCTTTACTTTTCTAGTTCGGCAAGATTATGTGGCTGGAATTGGGGGTCAGATTGCGGGTGTTTTAGGCTTTATGACCAACTTCTATGAACTTCTAACAGGTGGGAGTTATGAATCACAGTTCATTCCTCATTTGTTTGTTCATAATTGGAGCTTGGCCGTTGAGGTTCACTACTATATTCTATGGGGGTTGGCAGTTTGGTTCTTATCTAAGCAGTCTAGATCAAATGGTCAGTTGAGAGGAATGGTTTTTCTCTTATCAGCTGCTGCCTTCTTGATTAGCTTCTTCTCCATGTTTATTGGTAGTTTTCTAGTGACCTCTTATTCCTCTGTTTACTTCTCCAGTTTAACTCATGTCTATCCCTTCTTTTTGGGAAGTATCCTAGCAACGATTGTAGGTGTTCGTCAGACAACTTCTTTAGTTAAGCAGTTGGATAAAATCTGGGATTTACGCAAGACCCTTTTAGTTTTTGGAGGAGGTTTTAGCTTCTTACTCATTTTGACCTTCTTTGTCAAATTTACCTATCTCTTTGCCTATCTTATCGGCTTCTTGCTTGCCAGTCTCGCAGCCCTTGCTATGATTCTGGCGGCGCGTGTCTTACATGAAAAGACACATCATATACAGGAGCCAAAAATTATCAGCTTTTTAGCAGATACTAGCTATGCAGTTTATCTCTTCCATTGGCCTTTCTATATCATATTCTCACAGTTGACATCAAATCTTTTTGCTGTGTTACTGACTTTGATTTTTTCTTATGGATTTGCCAGTCTTTCATTTTATGTATTGGAGCCGTGGATTGCAGGCAAGAACACACCTGTTTTACAAACTCTTCGTCCCCTGCCTTATATTCACGCAATTCTTGCAACAAGTACAGGAATCTTGGCCTTCATTGTCTTCTTAGTAACTCTGTTGGCACCACAAGTGGGAGCTTTTGAGACAGACTTAACTGTCAATGGTTTGAAGCAAGCTGCAACAAATATTAGCCAGACCAAGGTGATGGCAGAACGAGCAGAAGCTGATAGTTTAGGAATTGCTGATGGTACTATGTTAATTGGTGATTCGGTGGCTCTAAGGGCAAATACAGCTTTGCAGACAGCTCTTCCTGGAGCACAGATTAATGCACAAGTTAGCAGAACAACTAAGACTGCCAATGAAATCATGCTAAATAATAGCCAGAATAAATTTTTACCTAAGATGGTGGTCATTGCAACAGGGGTAAATAATCCTGAAAATTACAAGGAAGATTGGGATAGTATCGTGAAAAATCTTCCTAAGGGACACCATATGATTTTGGTGACTCCTTATGAGGGAGATAAGACAAAAGAGACCTATGCCATCGTTGAGAAGGCTGCTGCCTATATGAGAGAATTGGCAGAGAAGACTCCTTATATCACGATAGCAGATTGGAATCAAGTTGCTAAGGAACATCCAGAGATCTGGACAGGAACAGACCAAGTCCATTTCGGAAGTGACACTAGCAAAATTGAAGCAGGAGCAAAATTGTATGCAGATACCATTGCTACAGCCTTGCAAACAGCTCAAGACAAGCCAGTCAAATCAAAATAACGTATATTAAAAAGAGAAGAGTTGGAGAAATCCAGCTCTTTTAAAATATCTCCGGAAAATAGGTCTATACCATTTACAAATGAATCAGAAAAGTTTATAATGTAATTGACATAATAAATATCAAAAGTAATCTTTTAAGGAGGTTAACATTATGCCTAACTATATTAAAGCGGATCAGTTTTTCTACCCACACGGAGTTCGTCGTGGTGGTTACTTGGAACTTGTGGACGGAAAATTTGGAAAACATGTCGAGCAGATTCCTGAAGGTGCTGAGGTAATTGACTATACAGGCTACAGTATTGCCCCAGGACTTGTGGATACCCACATTCATGGATTTGGCGGTGTGGATGTCATGGATAATAACATCGAAGGAACCCTTCATACCATGAGTGAAGGACTACTTAGTACAGGTGTCACCAGCTTCTTGCCAACCACTTTGACATCAACTTATGAGCAATTGCTTGCGGTAACAGAAAATATCGGTGCTCGTTATCAGGAAGCAAGTGGGGCTAAGATTCGTGGAATTTATTTTGAAGGGCCTTATTTCACAGAGAAATACAAGGGAGCTCAAAACCCTGCCTACATGAAAGATCCTCGTATGGATGAGTTTCGTGCTTGGCAGAAAGCAGCAAATGGCTTGCTAAATAAAATTGCTCTTGCGCCAGAACGTGAAGGTGTAGAAGACTTTGTTCGTACGGTTACGGGCGAAGGTGTGACGGTTGCTCTTGGACATTCAAATGCGACTTTTGATGAAGCTAAAAAGGCAGTAGACGCTGGAGCTAGTGTTTGGGTACACGCCTACAATGGAATGCGTGGGTTAACTCACCGTGAACTCGGGATGGTGGGAGCCATGTATGAATTGCCACATACTTACGCTGAATTGATTTGTGACGGTCACCATGTGGATCCCAAGGCCTGTGATATTTTGCTCAAACAAAAAGGAACTGAAAATATCGCCCTTATCACAGACTGTATGACAGCTGGTGGATTGGAAGACGGTGACTATATGTTGGGAGAATTCCCAGTAGTAGTTGCCAATGGAACTGCACGTCTCAAATCTACTGGTAATTTGGCAGGTTCTATCCTCAAACTTAAAGATGGTATGAGAAATGTAGTCGAGTGGGGTATTGCGAATCCGCATGAAGCAGTCATGATGGCCAGTCTTAACCCAGCTAAATCCGTTCATATTGATGATGTCTGTGGACAAATCCGTGAAGGTTATGATGCGGACTTTATCGTACTAGATAAAGATTTGGAATTGGTAGCAACCTATCTAGATGGTGTGAAACGTTATCAAGCATAAGAGAGAAAGCAGAAGTTAGAGACTAGCTTCTGCTTTTTTATCTATATTGATTTACCAGTAAATAAAAAAGTTAAAAAAATCACAAAAAAACTTGAACAAACAAATGAAAAGGCTTACAATTATATTATAAATAGTACAAATAAAAAAACGGAGGACTGCTTTATGAAAGCCTATACTTATGTTAAACCAGGACTTGCTTCTTTTGTTGATGTTGATAAACCAGTTATTCGCAAGCCGACAGACGCTATTGTGCGTATCGTAAAAACCACTATTTGTGGAACAGACCTCCATATTATCAAAGGGGATGTTCCTGCTTGCCAAAGTGGTACCATTCTTGGTCACGAAGGGATTGGGATTGTTGAAGAAGTTGGAGAAGGAGTTTCTAACTTCAAAAAAGGCGACAAGGTCTTGATTTCTTGTGTTTGTGCCTGTGGTAAATGCTACTACTGTAAAAAAGGAATTTATGCCCACTGTGAAGACGAAGGGGGCTGGATTTTCGGCCACTTGATTGACGGTATGCAGGCTGAATATCTACGTGTCCCTCATGCAGATAACACTCTTTACCACACTCCAGAAGACTTGTCAGATGAAGCCTTGGTTATGCTATCAGACATTCTACCTACTGGATATGAAATTGGTGTCTTAAAAGGGAAAGTGGAACCTGGTTGCAGCGTAGCCATTATTGGTTCAGGACCAGTTGGATTGGCTGCTCTTTTGACAGCTCAGTTTTACTCACCAGCTAAATTGATTATGGTAGACCTAGACGATAATCGCTTGGAAACTGCTCTATCATTCGGTGCGACTCATAAGGTTAATTCTTCAGACCCTGAAAAAGCCATTAAGGAAATTTATGATTTGACAGATGGTCGTGGTGTGGATGTTGCTATCGAAGCTGTTGGTATTCCTGCAACATTTGATTTCTGTCAAAAGATTATCGGTGTAGACGGAACGGTTGCTAACTGTGGTGTACATGGTAAACCAGTTGAATTCGATTTGGACAAACTTTGGATTCGCAACATCAATGTAACAACTGGTTTGGTATCTACAAATACAACTCCACAATTGTTGAAAGCTCTTGAAAGTCATAAGATTGAACCAGAAAAATTGGTAACTCACTATTTCAAACTAAGTGAAATTGAAAAAGCCTATGAAGTTTTCAGTAAAGCAGCAGACCACCATGCAATCAAAGTCATTATTGAAAACGATATTTCAGAAGCTTAAGTAGTAAAAACATTTTGGAACATAAGCAAATAGAAATTCAGTCATCATAAGATGGCTGGATTTTTTATCAAGAAATTAAGAAATGAGCATATTTCTTTCCTTGTCTGGCGGAATTGGTTATAATATACGGTACAAAGGAATGAATGAATATGTATCGTGTTATAGAAATGTATGGAGATTTTGAGCCTTGGTGGTTCTTAGAAGGTTGGGAAGAAGATATTGTAGCTAGTAAGAAATTTGACCAGTATTATGATGCTCTCAAATACTATAAAACTTGCTGGTTTAGATTGGAACAAGAATCCCCTCTTTATAAAAGTAGAAGTGACTTGATGACCATTTTTTGGGATCCAGAAGACCAACGTTGGTGTGATGAATGTGATGAGTATTTACAACAATACCATTCTTTGGCTCTTTTGCAGGATGAGCAGGTTATCCCAGATGAAAAACTACGCCCAGGCTATGAAAAACAAACAGGTAAGGAAAGGCACCGTGCTTGCCGTATGAAATTAAAATAGAGAAAAAGTAACTTTTTTGGAGTTGCTTTTTTATTTTTTCCAAATCTTTGCGAATAGTATAGGTGAGGAGGTAAGTATGGTTCAAGAAATTGCACAAGAAATCATTCGTTCGGCCCGGAAAAAAGGAGCGCAAGATATTTATTTTGTTCCTAAGTTAGACGCCTATGAGCTTCATATGAGGGTCGGAGACGAGCGCTGTAAAATCGGTTGTTATGATTTTGAAAAATTTGCGGCCGTCATCAGTCACTTTAAGTTTGTGGCGGGTATGAATGTTGGAGAAAAGCGACGTAGTCAACTTGGTTCATGCGATTATGTCTATGACGATAAGATGGCGTCACTACGTTTATCTACCGTAGGCGATTATCGAGGGCATGAGAGTTTAGTTATTCGCTTGTTGCATGATGAGGAGCAGGACTTGCATTTTTGGTTTCAGGATATTGATGAATTGGGCAAGCAGTACAGGCAACGCGGTCTTTATCTTTTTGCTGGACCAGTCGGCAGTGGCAAGACAACCTTAATGCACGAATTGGCCAAGTCCCTCTTTAAAGGACAGCAAGTCATGTCTATCGAAGATCCTGTCGAAATCAAACAGGACGACATGCTCCAGTTGCAGTTGAATGAAGCAATCGGACTGACCTATGAAAATCTGATTAAACTTTCCTTACGGCATCGTCCTGATCTCTTGATTATCGGAGAAATTCGAGACAGCGAGACGGCGCGTGCAGTAGTCAGAGCCAGTTTGACAGGTGCGACAGTCTTTTCAACCATTCATGCCAAGAGCATCCGAGGTGTTTATGAACGCCTGCTGGAGCTGGGTGTGAGTAATGAGGAATTGGCAGTCGTTCTGCAGGGGGTTTGCTACCAGAGATTAATCGGGGGAGGAGGAATCGTTGACTTTGCAAACAAAGACTATCAAGAACACCAGCCAACTAGCTGGAATGAACAGATTGACCAGCTTCTTAAAGATGGACATATCACAAGTCTTCAGGCTGAAACGGAAAAAATTAGCTACAGCTAAGCAAAAAAATATCATCACCCTGTTTAACAATCTCTTTTCCAGCGGTTTTCATCTGGTGGAGACAATCTCCTTTTTAGATAGGAGTGCTCTGTTGGACAAGCAGTGCGTGATCCAGATGCGTACAGGCTTGTCTCAGGGGAAATCATTCTCAGAAATGATGGAAAGTTTGGGATTTTCAAGTGCCATTGTCACTCAGTTATCCCTAGCGGAAGTCCATGGCAATCTTCACCTGAGTTTGGGAAAGATAGAAGAGTATCTAGACAATCTGGCCAAGGTTAAGAAAAAACTAATTGAGGTAGCGACCTATCCCTTGATTTTGCTGGATTTTCTTCTCTTAATTATGCTGGGACTGCGTAACTACCTACTACCACAACTGGATAGTAGTAATATCGCCACTCAGATTATCGGTAATCTGCCACAAATTTTTCTAGGAATGGTAGGGTTTGTTTCGGTAGGTGTCCTTTTAGCACTAACTTTTTATAAAAGAAGTTCTAAGATGAGCGTCTTTTCTATCTTAGCACGGCTTCCCTTCTTTGGAATTTTTGTGCAGACCTATTTGACAGCCTATTATGCGCGTGAATGGGGCAATATGATTTCACAGGGAATGGAGCTGACGCAGATTTTTCAGATCATGCAGGAACAAGGTTCCCAGCTCTTTAAAGAAATCGGTCAAGATTTGGCGCAAGCCCTACAAAATGGTCAGGAATTTTCTCAGACGATAGGAACCTATCCTTTCTTTAAGAAAGAGTTGAGTCTTATTATCGAGTATGGAGAAGTCAAGTCCAAGCTGGGTAGTGAGTTGGAAATCTATGCTGAAAAAACTTGGGAAGCCTTTTTTACCCGAGTTAACCGCACCATGAATCTGGTGCAGCCACTGGTCTTTATCTTTGTGGCACTGATTATCGTTTTACTTTATGCGGCAATGCTCATGCCCATGTATCAAAATATGGAGGTAAATTTTTAACATGAAAAAAATGATGACATTCTTGAAAAAAGCGAAAGTGAAGGCTTTCACACTTGTGGAAATGTTGGTGGTCTTGCTCATCATCAGCGTGCTTCTATTACTCTTTGTACCTAATCTGACCAAGCAAAAAGAAGCAGTCAATGACAAAGGAAAAGCTGCTGTTGTTAAGGTGGTGGAAAGCCAGGCAGAGCTTTATAGCTTAGATAAAAATGAAGATGCTAGCCTAAGTAAGTTACAAGCAGATGGGCGAATCACGGAAGAACAGGCTAAAGCTTATAAAGAATACCATGCTAAACAAAATACCAGTCAAACCGTTGCAGATTAAGGCCTTTACCATGCTGGAAAGCCTCTTGGTTTTGGGTCTTGTGAGTATCCTTGCCTTGGGCTTGTCCGGCTCTGTTCAGTCCACTTTTGCGGCGGTAGAGGAGCAGATTTTCTTTATGGAGTTTGAAGAACTCTATCGGGAAACTCAAAAACGCAGTGTAGCCAGTCAGCAAAAGACTAGTCTGAACTTAGATGGGCAGACGATTAGCAATGGCAGTCAAAAGTTGACAGTTCCTAAAGGAATTCAGGCACCATCAGGCCAAAGTATTATATTTGACCGAGCTGGGGGCAATTCGTCCCTAGCTAAGGTTGAATTTCAGACCAGTAAAGGAGCGATTCGCTATCAATTATATCTAGGAAATGGAAAAATTAAACGCATTAAGGAAACAAAAAATTAGAGCAGTGATTTTGCTGGAAGCAGTAGTTGCTCTAGCTATCTTTGCCAGTATTGCTACCCTTCTTTTGGGACAAATTCAAAAGAATAGGCAAGAAGAAGCAAAAATCTTGCAGAAAGAAGAAGTTGTGCGTGTAGCTAAGATGGCCCTGCAGACAGGTCAAAATCAGGTAAACATCAACGGAGTTGAGATTCAGGTGTTTTCTAGTGAAAAGGGATTGGAGGTCTACCATGGTTCAGAACAGTTGTTGGCGATCAAAGAGCCATAAGGTCAAGGCTTTTACCTTGTTGGAATCCCTGATTGCCCTTATTGTCATCAGTGGAAGCTTACTCCTCTTTCAAGCCATGAGTCAGCTCCTCATTTCAGAAGTTCGCTACCAGCAACAAAGCGAGCAAAAAGAGTGGCTCTTGTTTGTGGACCAGTTGGAGGCAGAATTAGACCGTTCGCAGTTTGAAAAAGTGGAGGGAAATCGCCTATACATGAAGCAAGATGGCAAGGACATCGCCATCGGTAAGTCAAAGTCAGATGATTTTCGTAAAACCGATGCCAGTGGACGAGGATATCAGCCTATGGTTTATGGCCTCAAATCCGCTCAGATTACAGAGGACAATCAACTGGTTCGCTTTCGTTTCCAGTTCCAAAAAGGCTTAGAAAGGGAGTTCATCTATCGTGTGGAAAAAGAAAAAAGTTAAGGCAGGCGTTCTCCTCTATGCAGTCACCATGGCAGCCATCTTTAGTCTTTTGTTACAATTTTACTTGAACCGACAAGTCGTCCACCATCGAGACTATGCTTTAAATAAAGAAAAGCTGATTGCTTTTGCTATGGCCAAGCGAACCAAAGATAAGGTTGAGAAAGAAAGTGGGGAACAGACCTTTAATCTGGGTCAGGTGAGCTATCAAAATAAGAAAACAAGTTTGGTGACAAGGGTTCGTACGCCTAAGAGTCAATATGAGTTCCTATTTCCCTCAGTCAAAATCAAAGAAGAGAAAACGGATAAAAAGGAAAGAGTAGTGACTGATTCAAATGATCAAGCAGAGAAGAAAAAATCTGAAGAGAAGGTTGAAAAGAAAGAGAATTCCTAGCCAATCAAGCTACTTTGTGCTAAACTAAAAGCATGAAACATGATTTTAATCACAAAGCAGAAGCCTTTGATTCGCCTAAAAATATCTTTCTTGCAAATTTGGTTTGTCAAGCTGTCGAGAAACAGATTGATCTTCTAACAGACAAAGAAATTTTGGATTTCGGTGGAGGGACGGGTCTGTTAACCTTGCCCCTAGCCAAGCAGGCCAAGTCTGTAACATTGGTGGATATTTCGGAGAAAATGCTGGAGCAAGCTCGTTTGAAAGCGGATCAGCAAGACATTAAGAATATCCAGTTTTTGGAGCAAGATTTACTGGAAAAACCCTTAGAGAAAGAGTTTGATCTCATTGTTGTTTGTCGGGTTCTTCATCATATGCCTGATTTGGGTGCGGCTCTCTCACTGTTTCATCAATATTTGAGGGAAGATGGACAACTTTTACTTGCTGATTTTACCAAGACAGAAGCTAACCATCATGGATTTGAATTGGTTGAACTGGAAAAACAGCTAATTGAGCATGGTTTTTCATCTGTACATAGTCAGACTCTTTACAGTGCTGAAGACTTGTTTCAAGGAAATTACTCAGAACTCTTTTTAACAGTAGCCCAAAAATCACTCGCCTAGTCAGGGAGTGATTTTTTTGTATGACGGGCATGTCGTATATCTGAGGTGTAAGTCCTCGTTGGGCACCTGCTACCGGTGACCAAATAGCGATTTTAAAGTCTGATTATCATGAGCTAGTAGAGGGAGGAAGGGATAGCGAAATCGTGGCTCTACGAACAGAAAGAGCATAGAAAGTTGTATAGAGTTTTGAAGTTTTATTTTCCTAGTTTTATACAAATAATATACATCTTTTGATATATATATATATATATATATATATATCAAAAGACGAGATTTAATGATTTTGCTATCAATTTTGGTATTGATCGATTTTCAACAATATTACTGTGGCAAGTGTTATACACAGTATTAAATAATATATCTTTTTTATTATTCGTGATTATGCACATATATAGAATTGACTTAATATATCCAAAGTAGTATAATATGATTAGGAAAGAGTATCTTTCTGGTGAAAGGAGTAAAATATGTTTTTTAGACGCCAAGAAGGTGAATATAGAGAAACGGATCGTGTGACCCGTTTCAAGTTGATCAAGTCGGGTAAGCATTGGTTGCGTGCCTCGACCTCTCAATTTGGCCTCTTTAAAGTCTTGCGTGGTGGTGTAGATGCTGCTCAGGTAACAACTGAAGTTATCGAAGAGCAATCAGCAAATACACTAACAGGATTGGATATCCTGAAAGGGATAGCCGCAGCAGGGACGGTACTTGGAGGAGCAGTTGCAACACAAACAACTGTTTATGCCAACGACGCTCTTGAAAAGACAGTAGAGTCAAATCAAACACTTGCGAATACAGACACAGTAACTTTGGGAACCGTAAAAGACCAGGAGGGGGCTCAAGCCGACAGCCTATCAGTTTCTGTCAGCCAAAGCCAATCCTTGTCTGAGGAAGCTTCCAAGAACGCAAGTAAGCATCTTTCAGAAAGTGAAAGCCAATCAGTAAGTACTTCAACAAGTGCCTCTGTATCTGTAAGTACGTCAGCATCAACAAGTGCTGTAGCCTCTGCATCTGCAAGTACATCAGCTTTAACAAGTGCTTCTCAATCACAAGCTGG
>ERZ1023464.50-NODE-50-length-21059-cov-4.828890_pt1 | contig 21059 bp, 26 predicted proteins | sample MGYA00380529_ERZ1023464 | MGnify/ENA primary metagenome ERZ1023464 (study PRJEB33173, sample SAMEA4830324) | metagenome | study: EMG produced TPA metagenomics assembly of the PRJEB25223 data set... | reverse complement strand
AAAAATGCGGTCGTCATCGGTCGTTCCAATATCGTTGGAAAACCCATGGCTCAGCTTCTTTTGGCCAAGAATGCAACAGTGACTTTGACTCACTCACGCACCCATAATCTTGCCAAGGTGGCTGCTAAAGCAGATATTCTGGTGGTCGCAATCGGTCGTGCTAAATTTGTGACTCCTGACTTTGTCAAACCAGGTGCGGTAGTCATTGACGTTGGGATGAATCGTGATGAAAATGGTAAGCTCTGTGGGGATGTGGATTATGAGGCAGTTGCCCCACTTGCTAGCCATATTACGCCAGTTCCTGGAGGTGTAGGTCCTATGACCATTACTATGCTGATGGAGCAAACTTATCGAGCAGCACTCCGGACATTGGATAGAAAATAAGAGAAAATTCGCTGAAGAGAGTGTATTTTCTATAGTTATATCTGAAATGGCAGAAATGAATATTAAATTTTAGATATAAGATTAAAAAAGATAAACTATAAGAAAAGTCAATAGTTTTATCTAAAATATTTCTTGTTTCAAATTTGCTGATTTTAGAGCACGTCAAAAATCCCTTGAAAAAATCCATTTTTTCAAAGGTAATCCTGTGTCAAATTCAGAAGTTACATCACTTTTGTTCGTCAAAGGGTAGCTCGTTTTTGAGAAGATAAAACAGCATTCTGATAAGTTTTTTTGCAAGGTGAATGATGGATACATTGTAATGTTTTCCTTGTTCTAACTTATACTCATCTGTTTTCAAAAAGCATTCTAATCCATCGCCGATTAACGATGGACTTTATCATTTCCTTATCCAGTCCTTGTATGACATCTTGAAGTTGCTTCATGACATCTTCCAAAGTTCGAAAGGCTTTATTCTTAAATCCACGTTTACGAATCTCTTTCCACACTTATTCAATGGGGTTCATCTCTGGTGTGTATGGAGGAATAAAGGTAAAGCCAATATTAGTCGGAATCTTTAAGGTACTTGATTTATGCCATATAGCATTGTCTATGACAAATAAAAGATAATCATCTGGATAAACTTGTGAAAGCTCTTCTAAAAAGGCGTTCATCCACTAGACTTCCTACGAAACAAAAATATGATACAATAGAATTATGAAGCAAGTAAACAATTAACTGATGTTCGGTTTAAGCGCCTTGTTGGTGTTCAGCGTACTACTTTTGAAGAGATGTTAGCTGTGTTAAAAACAGCTTATCAACTTAAACACGAAAAAGGTGGACGAAAACCTAAATTAAGCCTAGAAGACCTTCTTATGGCCACTCTTCAATACACGCGAGAATACCGCACTTATGAACAAATTGCGGCTGATTTTGGAATTCACGAAAGCAACTTAACTCGTCGGAGTCAATGGGTTGAAGTGATTCTTCTTTAAAGTGGTTTTACGATTTCAAAAACTCACCTTAGTGCTGAGAATACGGTGATTGTGGATGCAACAGAGGTAAAAATCAATTGTCCTAAAAAAACAATTAGAGAATTATTCTGGTAAAAAGAAATGCCATGCTATGAAGGTTCAGGCGATTGTCACAAGCCAAGGGAGAATTGTTTCTTTGGATATTGCGGTGAACTATTGCCACGATATGAAGTTGTTCAAAATGAGTCGTATAAATATCGGACAAGCTGGTAAAATCTTGGCTGACAGTGATTATCAAGGACTCATGAAGATGTATTCACAAGCGCAAACTCCGAGGAAATCAAGCAAACTTAAGCCCCTAACTCTTGAAGATAAAGCCTATAACCATGCGCTATCTAAAGAAAGAATCAAGGTTGAGAATATTTTTACCAAAGTAAAAACGTTTAAAATGTTCTCAACAACCTATCGAAATTATCGTAAACGCTTCGAATTACGAATGAATTTAGTTGCTGCTATTATCAACCGTGAACTAGGATTTTAGTTTTGTAGGAAGTCTAATAAAATATATGAATTTGTGGAAGGTGAAAAAAGATCATACCCTGGTGAAATATGTTTTAAAAAATGTGATATCGACCTGTGCGATGTATTGATATTTAACAAAATCGTGGGTGAAGGACGGTTTAATGGAAAGTCTATTGGTTTACAACAATTTATAGATGAATATACAAACTCAGAATTTGAAATCATTATTGAAGGCTATTATGGTAACACAACTACATATACAGGATGGCTGCGGGAAGATGGGAAACGACCAGTGACGGCAATTATGTATATTTGGAACAGCGGAGATATGGTGTATAAGGTAAAAAAATAAACGATTAAAAAAAACAATTTAATAAAGGAGAAAAGCTCATGAACAAATTTGAGAAGAGAAAATTGTTACAAGAATATCAAGTCAAACAAATGGAAGAATTTGAAGAGAACTTACCGATGGAAAAGAAATTATTTTATAAATTATTTGATTATCTAAATGATAAATCAGAAACGGTAGAGTGTAATCACGATTTTTCTTTAACAAATGAGTTTTTGAAAGATAAAAATGCGGATATTGAAAAGGTTATAGAATTTTTGCGAGAAAATGGTGCTGGTTGCGATTGTGAAGTGATTTTTAATGTTGAGGAAAAGTTTGAAGAATAAAATGTTGGTATTAGAAACAGACTGGTAAATTTGAAGGTGTAAGTAAAAATAGTGATAGATGAAACTAATAAATGATATTTTATGTGAAAAACTAAATCCGAGAAGTGGAGTTATCAAAATAAGTAGTTCTAATGATGAAGATAGAATTTATTTCGATATAAGTTGGGAGGGAGATTTCCATTTTATAGTTACTGGTTGGGTGCATTACGGGTGGTATTATGTACAAAGAGATAAAAATGTATATCGCCATCTTATGTTTATCAAAGAATAGATGATAGAGTGTTATCTGTAATGCAACACATTATAGACGAAATTGAAAATGGGAAATATAACAACAAAAAAACTGAAAAAGAAAAAATTAAACAGGTTATTGAAGAAAGAACTCTAACCTTTTTTATGAACAATACAAAATGGAAAGAACTGATAGATTCCATCATGGAGAACATGAGAGACATCCCGATACAATATAAGACGATTTTTGATGAAGAAGAGCCTAGCGTGTATTGGACGATTGATACTGATGAACATTTTTTTCATATGAATATGAGAATTGTTGAATGGTTTAAAATTAGAAGTAAATTTGAGAAAGTTCTTGGTCAAGGACGTTTAATTGAGCCAAAGATATGTGTTACTGATAAAAAAACAGAAATAGAGTGTATGCTTAATAAATTTAGTATTCCTTATGAATATGATGATATTGAAAAATGTTTTATTATTTTTGGGTATAGATAATGAAAATTGAAAATTAGAAGTTAAAGGGGTAATTGTTCCATTAAATAGAATAGTTTGTTGTGATACTCCTCTTTATATTAAAATATCCGACTATAAATATGAGGTGCGGTTAGGCTATGAATTAGTTTTTAAATATAATTTTTTTGTATAGCTTTTGGGAAGAATGTGTTGTTATCACTGATAAGTTTTAGCAGCAAGGATTATAAAAATATTTGGATATCACAAATGAAAAAGGCCTGGTAAACGCCTAACCGAAGCGATAAAACAGAAGAGGAAATGTGGAAGTCTTATCAAAAAATTGCAAACAGACAAACTTTTGAGAAACTATGCAATATGGAAGAGATTGCAAATGAATCTGATATAGTAAATAAAAAATCGGAAAATAGTTACCACCTTATCGCTCTGTACAAAATGATTGGATACGGAGTTACAGGGTTTTATCCTGCCTTGGAAGAAAATAAAGATGAGCTGGAGAGAAAAATCGAAGAATACATTATGTGCTTAAGAACAAATCCCATTTTGTTGGATTAGTAACTAAATATAAATTTTAAATTTTAAATTTTTAATAAGGAGGTCTGCGCCTCCTTTTTGTTGTATAATAAAAGCGAGAGGAAAAAAGGATGAAAGTGATTGATCAAACCTTACTAGAAAAAGTTATTATTGAACGTTCTCGTACAAGTCATAAAGGAGACTACGGTCGTCTGCTGTTGCTGGGTGGGACTTATCCTTATGGTGGTGCTATCATCATGGCTGCTTTGGCAGCTGTTAAAAGCGGAGCTGGTTTGGTGACAGTTGGAACGGACAGGGAAAATATCCCAGCTTTGCACAGTCATTTACCTGAGGCTATGGCCTTTTCTCTTCAAGACCAGCAATTGTTAAAAGAGCAATTAGAGAAGGCAGAAGTTGTCTTGCTGGGGCCTGGTTTAGGAGACGATGCTGTTGGAGACAATCTAGTCAAACAGGTCTTTGCTGGCTTAAAACAGAATCAGATTTTGATTGTAGATGGTGGTGCCCTGACCATTCTTGCTAGAACAAGTTTGTCATTTCCATCTAACCAGCTTATCCTAACTCCCCACCAAAAGGAGTGGGAAAAACTGTCTGGAATTACGATTGAAAAGCAAAACGAAGATGCAACGGCTAGTGCCCTAACTTCCTTCCCTCAAGGAACAATTTTGGTAGAGAAAGGTACAGCTACTCGTATTTGGCAAGCTGGCCAATCTGATTATTACCAGTTACAGGTTGGCGGTCCCTATCAGGCGACTGGGGGAATGGGAGATACTCTTGCTGGAATGATTGCAGGATTTGCAGGCCAATTTCGACAGGCCAGTCTCTACGAGCGTGTAACCGTAGCGACTCATCTTCATTCAGCCATAGCCCAAGAACTAGCTCAAGAACATTATGTGGTCTTGCCAACGGAGATTAGTAATTGTCTTCCTAAAGTAATGAATAAAATATCTCAAAAAAGAATGAGATAAAATTCAATTTTAGGAGAAAACGAAGTAAATATTACCACAATAAAACGCATAATATCAAGTTTTTTTAATACCTGATACTATGCGTTTTTGACTTTAAAACCTTTTTGGTTTGTCTCTATTTTGGAGCAATCTTTTGCTCAGTATGTTTTATAATTTTTCGTTGATGAAGCGGATAAACTGATTCCACCAAACTTTTAAGAAGAAAGCTTTTTCAACTTTCTTTTCTGCTACCATTTCGAAACTAGGACGTTCTGTGGTAATGTAACCTTGACCAATCAAATCCTTGTCTTCGTAAGTCAAATGGCCAACCACTGTTCCAGCTTCAAGCGGTGCGAGGATTGCTTTAGAATCAGGTGTAAATTGAACAGATTGAGAAGATTGATTCCCACCACGTTCAATTAGATAGATATCCTCTGGGGCCACTGCAGTTACCGTATCTTCTTTTCCATCTTGTACAGGGACTTTGCTATCTTGATAGGCATCGCCTTGCTGAACGATTTTGCGAAGTGTAAATGTAGAAGAAATATAATCCATTAGGGAAGATGTAGCTGTAAAGCGAGCGTAGGGATTATTGTCTTGATGATCTGCATTTAAAACAACTGTGATAACCCTCATGCCTTTTTCGACAGTAGTACCAACAAAAGACTCCCCAGCCTTATCTGTTGTTCCTGTTTTAAGGCCATCAAAACCACCTCGATAAGCAGGCATACCTTCTAACATGTAGTTGGTCGAAGTGATTGTCATTCCAGAAAAAGTAGAAGAAGGTTTTTTCGTTATTTCCAAGACTTGTGGGTATTTTTTGATGAGGTTACGAGCAACGATAGCGACATCATAAGCACTGAGCTTATTTTCATCATCTTTATTAGATCCTGGGTAAATGTTATCTCCAAGAGTTTCGTTGTTCAGACCAGTTGTATTGACAACAGTGGCGTCTTTGATTCCCCATTCCAAGAGTTTGGCACGCATCATATCGACGAAGTCTTTCTCTGAGCCAGCAATTTTCTCAGCTAGAGCAATAGCTGCACTGTTGGCACTGGATACCAGGGTTGCTTCAAGCAACTCCTCGACAGTATAATTACGGGCCTCCATAGGAACATTACTGGCTTCAGAATTTGTCGTTAATTGATAAGGATAATCAGAAATATCTACTGGGGTGGAGAGTGTGATACTTCCATTTTCTAGAGCCTCATAGACAAGATAAACTGTAAGTAGTTTTGTAATAGAAGCAATTTCGACAGGTTGAGTTGCATCTTTCTCATAGAGAATTTTACCAGTATTGGCCTCAACAGCAATCGCATGTTTTGCAGCAATATTAAAATCTTGGGCAGCAACAGTAGATGCTGACCCAATTACGGATAGACTTAAGAGAGTTAAAATGATTTTTTTCATAGTAAGTTTATTCTAACATAAAGAAAAAAATATTCCCAGTTTCATGATAGAAGAAAGAAGCTTTTTTGAAAGTATGGTAAAATAGATGAATGGAGGTAGCTCATGTTTCGTAAGAATAAATTATTTTTTTGGACCAGTGAGATTTTATTATTAACAATCATTTTTTATTTATGGAGAGAGATGGGGGCGATTATCACGCCTTTTGTAAGCGTAGCGAACACCATCATGATTCCTTTTCTTCTAGGTGGTTTTTTATATTATTTGACCAATCCTATTGTAAATTTTTTACAAAAGTATTTCAAAATTAATCGTATCATTGGTATTCTACTAACCTTGTGTGCTTTGGTTTGGGGGCTTGTCATTGGGATAGTCTATCTCTTACCGATTTTGGTCAATCAGTTGACCAGCTTGATTGCGACTAGCCAGACTATCTATAGTCGTTTACAAGATTTGATTGTGGATTTATCTACTTATCCGGCCTTTCAAAATTTGGATATTCAAGCGACTATTCAACAGTTAAATTTATCCTATGTAGATATTTTACAAAATATCCTAAATAGCGTTACCAATAGTGTCGGAAGTGTCCTATCAGCTCTCTTTAGTACCGTTTTGATTATTATTATGACCCCTGTATTTTTGGTTTATTTTTTGTTAGATGGTCATAAATTTTTACCGATGCTTGAGCGCACTGTTTTAAAGAGAGATAAGTTGCATATTGCAGGTCTGCTAAAAAATTTGAATGTGACAATTGCTCGATACATTAGTGGAGTCGCAATTGATGCTATTATTATCGGTTGTTTGGCCTTTATCGGATATAGCGTTATCGGTTTAAAATATGCTTTAGTCTTTGCCATCTTTTCGGGATTGGCCAATCTCATTCCTTATGTAGGACCAAGTATTGGCTTGATTCCAATGATTATCGCCAATGTCTTTACGGATCCTCATAGAATGCTAATTGCAGTTGTTTATATGCTAATCATTCAACAAGTGGATGGGAATATCCTCTACCCTCGAATCGTTGGTGGCGTGATGAAAGTCCATCCAATAACAATTTTAGTATTACTTTTGTTATCAAGCAATATCTATGGGGTCATTGGCATGATTGTCGCAGTACCAACATATTCTATCTTAAAAGAAATTTCTAAGTTCTTATCACGTTTGTATGAAAACCATAAAACAATGAAAGAACGAGAAAGAGAATTAGCTAAGTAGTGATAGGAGTAGAAGTGCCATTTAGATTAGCCGATTAAGAATAACTCACAAAAACTTTGTAAAACACTTGCAATTTAGCTGAAATTTGATAAAATAGTAAGGAAAGTTAGACTGTATTGCCTACTGTCTATCTATAAAATATATTTTATTGGAGGCTTTTACTCAAATGGCAAAAGAAAAATACGATCGTAGTAAACCACACGTTAACATTGGTACTATCGGACACGTTGACCACGGTAAAACTACCCTAACTGCAGCTATCACAACTGTTTTGGCACGTCGCTTGCCTTCATCAGTTAACCAACCGAAAGACTATGCGTCTATCGATGCTGCTCCAGAAGAACGCGAACGCGGTATCACAATCAACACTGCGCACGTTGAGTACGAAACTGAAAAACGTCACTACGCTCACATCGACGCTCCAGGACACGCGGACTACGTTAAAAACATGATCACTGGTGCCGCTCAAATGGACGGAGCTATCCTTGTAGTAGCTTCAACTGACGGACCAATGCCACAAACTCGTGAGCACATCCTTCTTTCACGTCAGGTTGGTGTTAAACACCTTATCGTCTTCATGAACAAAGTTGACTTGGTTGACGACGAAGAATTGCTTGAATTGGTTGAAATGGAAATCCGTGACCTATTGTCAGAATACGACTTCCCAGGTGACGATCTTCCAGTTATCCAAGGTTCAGCTCTTAAAGCCCTTGAAGGTGACTCTAAATACGAAGACATCGTTATGGAATTGATGAACACAGTTGATGAGTACATCCCAGAACCAGAACGTGACACTGACAAACCATTGCTTCTTCCAGTCGAAGACGTATTCTCAATCACTGGACGTGGTACAGTTGCTTCAGGACGTATCGACCGTGGTATCGTTAAAGTCAACGACGAAATCGAAATCGTTGGTATCAAAGAAGAAACTCAAAAAGCAGTTGTTACTGGTGTTGAAATGTTCCGTAAACAACTTGACGAAGGTCTTGCCGGAGATAACGTAGGTGTCCTTCTTCGTGGTGTTCAACGTGATGAAATCGAACGTGGACAAGTTATTGCTAAACCAGGTTCAATCAACCCACACACTAAATTCAAAGGTGAAGTCTACATCCTTACTAAAGAAGAAGGTGGACGTCACACTCCATTCTTCAACAACTACCGTCCACAATTCTACTTCCGTACTACTGACGTTACAGGTTCAATCGAACTTCCAGCAGGTACTGAAATGGTAATGCCTGGTGATAACGTGACAATCGACGTTGAGTTGATCCACCCAATCGCCGTAGAACAAGGTACTACATTCTCTATCCGTGAGGGTGGACGTACTGTTGGTTCAGGTATGGTTACAGAAATCGAAGCTTAATTCGATTTAGTTCCCAGAAGAACAATTATTTAAGTCAGACACTAAAAGAATCTTGCTTTGCAAGGTTCTTTTTTTAAAAAATAAAAAGATAGACCTGGTAAAGTCCAGATCTATCTAATGAGTTATTTCCAAGTGACTAGTTCGCTCCAAACACTAACATTCGATATAGTAGAGGTTTCACCAGCTGGAAGCCATTTGTTGGTGCCTAAGTATCTAACTTCTAATTTACGAACGTTTACTGTGTAAGATGCTTTTAGTCTAATATAACCATAAGTGTAGGGTGGTACGTTATGGGAGACTGAGTGATTTAAACTAAGTCCAGCTCCAGACTCCGGAGCAGAAAAGCTAACACCTGCACCTACAGTCAGAGTAGCTCCAGCTTTTCCACCATAGGCAGTTGAACTTACAGGACCTGATGTGGTGCTTTTCTTGTAAGAGTGAGAGTATTTAGTTCTATAGTCTGCAACACCAGTTGCATTAGAACGAGTCTGATACGTAGATTTAGACTCTAAATAGGCGTCTCTAAGTTCAGTCGTATAAAATGACAATAACTCTCCTGTGTTGATATCTTTTACAATACGATTAGATACAATTTCATAATTTGTACCAGGATAGACATCAGCAAAAACCGTAGATGTTGTGACTAAGAATAATAGACTTGATAGTAGAGAGAAAAACAATAGTTTCAGTTTAATCATAACAAATTTCCTTTCTTCATGAGTAAAAGATTATTTTTTCAATCCTTTGAAAGTTATAATGCAACCCGAAATAATACTGAGAGTTCCTACAGGTCTCCAATATAGTTGCCAAAAGAATAAATTTATTCTTTCTTTCAGTGTCGCATAGGGTTCGGCATAATAGGGGTTGATGTGAAATAATAAAAAACCAAAACATAAAACTATGATTCCAGTTAAGAATAAAATGTCCTTATTTACTTTCCTCATAAAACCTCCTTTTATTTAAAGCGCTTTCTATTGTTAGTATACGTCAAAAAAAGAAAAAAACAAGTCTATTTATTTTTTTATATGGTATAATAGAATAGTTGGAGAGTTTTTATATAGCTTTAAAAGGCTGATGTGAAACACCTTGTATTTTGCAAAAGAAAAATCTCTCGTTCAAATAAGAGTAATAGAAAAGTGAACTACATCTTCAAAGTTAGATTTTTTCTGTCTGACTTTGGGGATGCAGTTCATTTTTTACCAAGCCTTATTGAGGACTTTATTTGATATAGAGTTCTTTATTTTTCAAGACAATTTCACGTACGCTCGCAAATTTCTTGAGTTTTTTAAGTTCTTCGGTATGAGTGACGAGAGTGATAACATAACCTTCCTTGCCCATACGGCCAGTACGGCCAGCACGGTGAGTGTAGGTTTCAATATCTCTAGGAACATCAAAGTTTACGACGCATTCTAGGCTATCGATATCAATTCCACGAGCCAAAAGGTCAGTTGCAAGAAGCAGGGTTAGTTGCTTATCTTTAAACTTTTCTAAGATGACTTTTCTAAATTTAACATTAACATCACTAGCTAGAGAAACAGCCAAGATATCCCGATACTGTAGTTTTTCCTCGGCATTCCCAAGGTCTGACAGGCTATTGAAGAAGATTAGACCGCGGAAATCCTCAACATGAGCTAGTTTTCGTAGCATATTCACTCGGTGACGTTGGTCTACCTGCATGTAGAAGTGTTGGATGTTGTCCAATTTTTGGTCAGAAAGATCAATGGTACGTGTGCTAGATGCAATCTTTTCTTGGTCAAACTTGGTCGTGGCACTCATGTAGACCAGTTGGTGATCACGCGGTGCGTAGTGAGTGATTTTCTCGACAAAGTGAATCTGAGAATCATCGAGCAATTGGTCGAATTCATCCAGGATGATGGTTTCCACATTCATCATCTTGATTTTTTTCAGTTTAATGAGTTCAAAGATACGGCCAGGAGTTCCAATCAGAATTTCTGGTCCTTTTTTGAGTCGTTCAATTTGGCGTTTCTGACTTGAACCTGAAAGGAAGAGTTGAGCAGTCAATCCGATAGCTTCTGACCACGTTTTACATACGTCAAAAATCTGTCCAGCTAGTTCTGTATTTGGTGCTAGAATCAAGAGTTGTTGGGCTTTTTTCTTTTGTAGTCTGAGAAGACTTGGTAGGAGGTAAGCTAGGGTCTTACCAGTTCCTGTTGGGCTTACTCCAAGTAGGTTTTCTCCAGCAAGAATGGGCTCAAATAGTTGAGTTTGAATGGGGGTAAATTCTTGGAAACCGAGTTGGTCACTCAGTTCTTGCCATTCAGTCGGTAGTTTGGTTTTCATTTTTCTGCCTCAAATCTAATGCCAGCAGTCTGGCGCATGGTATATAGTAGCTTATGAACAGAACTTGCATCTTCCAGCCAAGTTTGGTAGAGATTCAGATCTAGTTGCTGGATCATGTGTGCAAATGTAGCGACTTCCTCAGTCATCGTATGAGGAGCCTGTTGGATAGGGAGCTGGACTTGATTTCCTTGGTGGTCGGTAAAAATAGCTGAGCGAATATGCTCAATGGTGTTGAGGGTCAAGGTACCATCTGTCGTATAAATCTCGCAAGGAAGATTGGAAGTGATGTTTTTCCCAGCCTTAATATGAACTTGATAATCTGGGTAGAAGAGGATGCCATCTCCATTTAGGTCCATGCTATTGTCAAGCTGTTGAGCCATGTAGGTCGCGTCCTCAGCCTTTCCAAAGAGGCGAACGGCAGCGTAGAGAGGATAAATCCCCAAATCCATAAGCGCTCCACCAGCAAAACGGTCTGAAAAGACATTGGGCGTATGCCCAGCCAACAAGTCAGGCATTTTGGAAGAATACTTGGCATAGTTGAAATCTGCTCCCAAAATTTGTTTGTCTGCTAAAAAGTTTTTGATAGTAGTAAAAGCTTTCTCGTGATAATTCCGAGCTGCTTCAAAGATAAAACAGTGATTTTTTTCAGCTGTTTGAACCAAATCCAGCCATTCTTGTGGCTGAGTGACAGCTGGCTTTTCAAGAATGACGTGTTTACCTGCAGACAAGGCAGCTTTTGCCTGAGCAAAATGCAAGGAGTTTGGGCTAGCAATATAGACCACATCAAAGGAGCTCTTGAAGAAGACTTCTAATTGATCGAATAGTTGGATATTCTCATAGTGAGAAGCAAAGGTTGCTGCGGTTTCAAGTTTCCTAGAATAGACTGCGACCAGCTGGTATTTTCCACTAGTATGGGCTACTTCTATGAAGTGATGGCTGATAGCGCCAGTGCCGATGACACCTAATTTTAGCATAGATACTCCTTTTCCGATTTTAAATCCTTCTTTCATTATAACATAGATAGACTTGACTATCCAACAGAGGAGAAAAAATTTCAAATAAGCTACTAGGCCTTTTCCAAAGAAAGTGGTACAATAATGAGATGAGTAAATGAAATAGGAGGGAAAATGAGGTTATTACCTATAAGAAAAATATCACGTCAGTCTAAGAGGCTAGCGCTTTTTTTGACTTTTTGTGCAGGTTATGTAGATGCCTATACGTTTATTGTGCGAGGGAACACTCTTGTAGCTGGACAAACTGGGAATGTCGTTTTTCTTTCAGTAGAATTAATTCAAAATAATGTTTCAGATGTTAGGGACAAGGTTCTCACCTTGCTAGCTTTTATGATGGGGGTCTTTTTATTAACTGTTTATAAGGAAAAATTGAGAATTGTGAAAAAGCCAATTCTGTCACTGATTCCTTTGGCAATCTTATCAATCATTATTGGTTTTGTGCCGCAAACTGTAGATAATATCTATCTAGTACCGCCATTAGCCTTTTGTATGGGCTTGGTGACAACTGCTTTTGGTGAGGTTTCGGGTATTGCCTACAATAATGCCTTTATGACAGGGAATATCAAACGAACAATGCTAGCTTTTGGAGATTATTTCCGAACCAAGCACACTCCTTTTTTACGTGAAGGGATTATCTTTGTAAGCCTGCTTAGTAGTTTTGTCCTTGGTGTTGTCTTTTCGGCTTATTTGACGATTTTCTATCATGAAAAGACCATTCTTGGTGTTCCTATTATGATGAGTATTTTTTACATTAGCATGCTTTTTGCCTCGTGGCGGAAAAAAGTAAAAGAAAAAGCTTCATTTTAGGTGTTATTACTTGTAAGAAAATAGGAGATATGCTATACTTGAAGAGTTGACTATGCACGATCCTGTGCAACCGCACGAACATCGTTGCTTGATTATTCAAGTTTAAGTGGTTTGTCCCACGATGCTAGGCGAGTCTTCACAAAAAAATCGGGGAAACCCATAAAAATCATAGGAGGTGCATAATGAGCACATACGCAATTATCAAAACTGGCGGAAAACAAGTTAAAGTTGAAGTTGGTCAAGCAGTTTACGTTGAAAAATTGAACGTTGAAGCTGGTCAAGAAGTTACTTTTAACGAAGTTGTTCTTGTTGGTGGTGAAAACACTGTTGTCGGAACTCCACTTGTTGCTGGAGCTACTGTAGTTGGAACTGTTGAAAAACAAGGAAAACAAAAGAAAGTTGTTACTTACAAGTACAAACCTAAAAAAGGTAGTCACCGTAAACAAGGTCACCGTCAACCATATACAAAAGTTGTCATCAACGCAATCAACGCTTAATTTTAAGGAGAACACATGATACAAGCAGTCTTTGAGAGAGCCGAAGATGGCGAGCTGAGGAGTGCGGAAATTACTGGACACGCCGAGAGTGGCGAATACGGCTTTGATGTCGTGTGTGCATCGGTTTCTACGCTTGCCATTAACTTTATCAATTCTATTGAAAAATTTGCAGGCTATGAACCAATCCTAGAATTAAACGAAGATGAAGGTGGCTATCTGATGGTTGAAATACCAAAAGATCTTCCTTCACACCAGAGAGAAATGACCCAGTTATTCTTTGAATCATTTTTCTTAGGTATGGCAAACTTATCGGAGAACTCTTCTGAGTTCGTCCAAACCAGAGTTATCACAGAAAACTAACACGGAGGAAAACATTATGTTAAAAATGACTCTTAACAACTTGCAACTTTTCGCCCACAAAAAAGGTGGAGGTTCTACATCAAACGGACGTGATTCACAAGCAAAACGTCTTGGAGCTAAAGCAGCTGATGGACAAACTGTAACAGGTGGATCTATCCTTTACCGTCAACGTGGTACACACATCTATCCAGGTGTGAACGTTGGACGTGGTGGAGACGATACTTTGTTCGCTAAAGTTGAAGGCGTAGTACGCTTTGAACGTAAAGGACGCGATAAAAAACAAGTTTCTGTTTACCCAATCGCAAAATAATGCCTAAAAACGGCTTGAAATAAGGCTTTCCGAGTTTTCGGAGAGCCTGTTTTTTTGTTTTGGTACCCATGATTTTTTCGTTCTTAGTGTAGCTGAGTTTTATGAGTGACATTATTTTTCTTCGATGGAAAACTTCTAAAATATGGTATAATGAAAAGATAGAGAAGTTGGGGGTAGAAGATGAACATTCAACAATTACGCTATGTTGTTGCCATTGCCAATAGCGGTACTTTCCGTGAAGCTGCTGAAAAGATGTATGTTAGTCAGCCGAGTCTGTCCATTTCTGTTCGTGATTTGGAAAAAGAGTTGGGCTTTAAGATTTTCCGTCGGACCAGCTCAGGGACTTTCTTGACTCGTCGTGGTATGGAATTCTATGAAAAAGCGCAAGAATTGGTTAAAGGATTTGATATTTTTCAAAATCAGTATGCAAATCCTGAGGAAGAAAAGGATGAATTTTCCATTGCCAGTCAGCACTATGACTTCTTGCCACCAACCATTACGGCCTTTTCAGAGCGCTATCCTGACTATAAGAACTTCCGTATTTTTGAATCAACTACTGTTCAAATTTTAGATGAAGTGGCGCAAGGGCATAGTGAGATTGGGATTATCTACCTTAACAATCAAAATAAAAAGGGGATCATGCAACGGGTTGAAAAGCTAGGCCTTGAGGTCATTGAATTGATTCCCTTCCATACCCATATTTATCTCCGTGAGGGGCATCCTTTAGCCCAGAAAGAGGAATTGGTCATGGAGGATTTAGCGGACCTACCAACGGTTCGTTTCACTCAAGAAAAAGATGAGTATCTTTATTATTCAGAGAATTTTGTTGATACTAGTGCGAGCTCACAGATGTTTAATGTGACAGACCGTGCTACCTTGAATGGTATTTTGGAGCGGACGGATGCTTATGCGACTGGTTCTGGATTTTTAGATAGTGATAGTGTTAATGGCATTACAGTTATTCGTTTCAAGGATAACCTAGATAATCGCATGGTCTATGTTAAACGTGAGGAAGTGGAGCTTAGTCAAGCTGGGGCTCTCTTTGTAGAAGTTATGCAAGAATATTTTGATCAGAAGAGGAAATCATGAAAAAAAGAGGAATAGTGGCAGTTATTGTACTGCTTTTGATTGCGCTGGATCAGTTGGTTAAATCCTATATCATCCAACAGATTCCACTGGGTGAAGTTCGTTCTTGGATTCCCAATTTCGTTAGCTTGACCTACCTGCAAAATCGAGGGGCAGCCTTTTCTATCTTACAAGATCAGCAGTTCTTATTCGCTGTCATTACCCTGGTTGTCGTGGTAGGTGCCATTTGGTATCTACATAAACACATGGAGGACTCATTCTGGATGGTCTTGGGTTTGACCTTGATTATTGCAGGTGGTCTTGGAAACTTTATTGACAGGGTCAGTCAGGGCTTTGTTGTGGATATGTTTCACCTTGACTTTATCAATTTTGCAATTTTCAATGTAGCGGATAGCTATCTGACGGTTGGAGTGATTATTTTATTGATTGCAATGTTAAAAGAGGAAATAAATGGAAATTAAAATTGAAACTGGTGGCCTGCGTTTGGATAAGGCTTTGTCGGATTTGACAGAATTATCACGCAGTCTCGCGAATGAACAAATTAAATCAGGCCAGGTTTTGGTCAATGGTCAAGTCAAGAAAGCTAAATACACAGTCCAAGAGGGTGATATCGTCACTTACCATGTGCCAGAACCAGAGGTTTTAGAGTATGTAGCTGAGAATCTTCCGCTAGAAATCATCTACCAAGATGAGGATGTGGCCGTCGTTAACAAGCCTCAGGGGATGGTTGTGCATCCAAGTGCTGGTCATACTAGTGGAACTCTGGTAAACGCCCTTATGTATCATATTAAGGATTTGTCGGGTATCAATGGGGTTCTACGTCCAGGAATTGTTCACCGTATTGATAAGGATACGTCAGGCCTTCTTATGATTGCTAAAAACGATGAGGCGCATCTAGCACTTGCCCAAGAACTCAAGGATAAAAAGTCTCTCCGCAAATATTGGGCGATTGTTCATGGAAATCTTCCAAATGATCGTGGTGTGATTGAAGCTCCGATTGGACGTAGTGAAAAAGACCGTAAGAAACAGGCCGTGACTGCTAAAGGGAAGCCTGCAGTTACCCGTGTCCACGTCTTGGAACGCTTTGGCGATTATAGCTTAGTAGAGTTGCAACTGGAGACAGGGCGCACCCATCAGATTCGTGTTCACATGGCTTATATTGGTCATCCAGTCGCTGGTGATGAAGTCTATGGTCCTCGCAAGACTTTGAAAGGACATGGACAATTTCTTCATGCTAAGACTCTAGGTTTTACTCATCCGAGAACAGGTGAGACCTTAGAATTTACAGCAGATATCCCAGAGATATTTAAGGAAACATTAGAGAGATTGAGAAAGTAAGAATGAAAAAGAAATTAACTAGTTTAGCCCTTGCAAGCACTTTTTTAGCTTTGTCATGGTATGGGAATGTTCAAGCTCAAGAAAGTTCAGGAAATAAAATTCATTTTATCAATGTTCAAGAAGGTGGCAGTGATGCGATTATTCTTGAAAGCAATGGACATTTTGCAATGATTGATACAGGAGAAGATTATGATTTCCCAGATGGAAGTGATTCTCGCTATCCATGGAGAGAAGGAATTGAAACGTCTTATAAGCATGTTCTAACAGACCGTGTCTTTCGTCGTTTGAAGGAATTGGGTGTCCCAAAGCTTGATTTTATTTTGGTAACACATACCCACAGTGACCATATTGGAAATGTTGATGAATTACTGTCTACCTATCCAGTTGACCGAGTCTATCTTAAGAAATATAGTGATAATCGTATTACTAAGCCTGAACGTCTTTGGGATAATCTGTATGGCTATGATAAGGTTTTACAGACTGTCGCCGAAAAAGGTGTTTCAGTTATTCAAAACATCACACAGGGAGATGCTCATTTTCAGTTTGGAGACATGGATATTCAGCTCTATAATTATGAAAATGAATATGATGAGAATGGAAATCTTAAACCTGTTTGGGATGATAATTCCAATTCCTTGATTAGTGTGGTGAAAGTTAATGGCAAGAAAATTTACCTTGGCGGCGACTTAGATAATGTTCATGGAGCGGAAGACAAGTATGGTTCTCTTATTGGAAAAGTTGATTTGATGAAGTTTAATCATCATTTAGATACAAAAAATTCTAATACAAAAAATTTTATAAGAAATTTGTCTCCTGAGATAATTGTTCAAACTTCTTCCTCACCAATTGGTTCGTATGATAGCGGTGAAGAAATAAATAGGGAATATATTAGCTGGCTTGAATCAATGGGAATTCAACATATAAACGCAGCCAGCAAAGACTATGATGCGACAGTTTTTGATATTCGACAAGACGGTTTAGTAAACATTTCAACATCCTACAAGCCGATTCCAAGTTTTCAAGCTGGTTGGCATAAGAGTGCATATGGGAATTGGTGGTATCAAGCACCTGATTCTACAGGAGAGTATGCTGTCGGTTGGAATGAAATTAAGAGTGACTGGTATTACTTTAACCAAACGGGTATCTTGTTACAGGATTAATGGAAAAATGGAACAATCGTTGGTTCTATTTGACAGACTCTGGTGCTGCTGCAAAAAATTGGAAGAAAATCGATGGAATCTGGTATTATTTCAATAAAGAAAACCAGATGGAAATTGGTTGGATTCAAGATAAAGAACAGTGGTATTATTTGGATGTTGATGGCTCTATGAAGACAGGTTGGCTTCAATATAAGGGTCAATGGTATTACTTTGCCCAATCAGGAGAAATGAAAACGGGCTGGGTAAAAGATAAAGAAACCTGGTACTATATGGATTCTACTGGTATCATGAAGACAGGCGAGATAGAAGTTTCTGGTCATCATTACTATCTAGAAGAATCAGGAGCTATGAAGCAAGGCTGGCTTAAAAAGGCAAATGATTGGTATTTCTACAAGACAGACGGTTCACGAGCTGTGGGTTGGATTAAAGACAAGGATAAATGGTACTTCTTGAAAGAAAATGGTCAATTACTTGTGAATGGTAAGACACCAGAAGGCTATACTGTTGATTCAAGTGGAGCCTGGTTAGTGGATGTTCCAGTCGAGAAATCTGCTACAACTAGAACTACAAGTCATTCAGAAATAAAAGAATCCAAAGAAATAGTGAAAAAAGATCTTGAAAATAAAGAAACGAGTCAATATGAAAGAGTTCCAAGTTCTTCAACAAGTCACGAATGGACTTCTTCAACTTCACAAAGCTCTGAAACGAGTGTGAACAGATCTGAATTAAAACAGTAGTAAAAAAGAAGGTTTTAGGGCCTTCTTTTTCCTATCAACTCTTTTCTATTTTCTGTCATTCATGTTATAATGGATAAATACGAAGAATCGGAGTGAGACTATGAAATACAAACGGATTGTCTTTAAGGTGGGGACTTCTTCTCTGACAAATGAGGATGGAAGTTTATCACGTAGTGAAGTGAAAGCTATTACTCAACAGTTGGCTATGTTGCACGAGGCTGGTCATGAGTTGATTTTGGTGTCATCAGGTGCCATTGCGGCTGGTTTTGGAGCCTTAGGATTTAAAAAACGTCCGACTAAGATTGCTGATAAACAGGCTTCAGCAGCGGTAGGGCAAGGCCTTTTGTTGGAAGAATACACGACCAATCTTCTCTTGCGCCAAATCGTTTCTGCACAAATCTTGCTGACTCAGGACGACTTTGTGGATAAGCGCCGTTATAAAAATGCCCATCAGGCTTTGTCGGTTTTACTTAGCCGTGGTGCGATTCCTATCATCAACGAGAATGATAGTGTCGTCATTGATGAACTCAAAGTTGGGGACAATGACACTCTTAGTGCACAGGTGGCGGCTATGGTCCAAGCTGACCTTTTGGTTCTCTTGACAGACGTAGATGGTCTTTATACTGGAAATCCTAATTCAGACCCAACAGCCAAACGTTTGGAGCGAATCGAGACCATTAATCGTGAGATTATTGATATGGCTGGTGGAGCAGGTTCGTCTAATGGGACAGGTGGTATGTTGACTAAGATTAAAGCAGCTACGATCGCGACAGAATCAGGAGTTCCTGTTTATATCTGTTCATCCTTGAAGTCAGATGCCATGATTGAGGCAGCGGAGAAGACCAAGGATGGTTCCTACTTTGTTGCGCAAGAGAAGGGACTTCGTACCCAGAAACAATGGCTGGCTTTTTATGCTCAGAGCCAAGGTTCTATTTGGGTTGATAAAGGGGCTGCTGAAGCTCTCTCTCAACATGGAAAGAGTCTTCTATTATCTGGTATTGTTGACGCAGAAGGCGCCTTTTCTTACGGTAATATCGTGACAGTATTTGACAAGGAAAGTGGGAAATCACTTGGAAAAGGACGCGTACAATTTGGAGCATCTGCTCTGGAGGATATGTTGCGTTCTCAAAAAGCCAAGGGTGTCTTGATTCACCGTGACGACTGGATTTCCATTACTCCTGAAATCCAACTACTCTTTACAGAATTTTAGAGGTAAACTATGGTAAGTACACAAGAACAATTTGAACAGGTACAGGCTGTTAAAAAATCAATCAACACAGCTAGTGAAGACGTGAAAAACCAAGCCTTGCTAGCCATGGCTGATCATTTATTAGCAGCTACTGAGGAAATTTTAGCAGCCAATGCCCTCGATATGGAAGCGGCCAAAGGTAAAATCTCAGATGTGATGCTGGATCGTCTTTATTTGGATGCAGGTCGTATAGAAGCGATGGCAACTGGGATTCGTGAAGTGGTTGCTTTACCAGATCCAATCGGTGAAGTTTTAGAAACAAGTCAGCTTGAAAATGGTTTGGTTATCACCAAAAAACGTGTGGCTATGGGAGTAATCGGTATTATCTATGAAAGCCGTCCAAATGTGACGTCTGATGCAGCTGCTTTGGCTCTCAAGAGTGGGAATGCGGTTGTTCTTCGTAGTGGTAAGGATGCCTATCAAACTGCCCATGCCATTGTCACAGCTTTGAAGAAGGGCTTGGAGACGACTACTATTCACCCAGATGTGATTCAACTGGTGGAAGATACCAGCCGAGAAAGCAGCTATGCCATGATGAAGGCCAAGGGCTATCTAGACCTTCTCATTCCTCGTGGAGGAGCTGGTTTGATCAATGCAGTGGTTGAGAATGCTATCGTGCCTGTTATCGAGACAGGAACTGGGATTGTTCATGTTTATGTCGATAAGGACGCAGATGAAGATAAGGCTCTCTCTATTATCAACAATGCTAAAACCAGTCGTCCTTCTGTTTGTAATGCCATGGAGGTTCTGCTGGTTCATGAAGACAAGGTAGCAAGTTTCCTTCCTCGCTTGGAGCAAGTGCTGGTTGTAGATCGTAAGGAAGCTGGGCTGGAACCAATTCAATTCCGCTTGGATAGTAAAGCAAGTCAGTTTGTTTCAGGTCAAGCAGCTGAAGCACAAGACTTTGACACCGAGTTTTTGGACTATGTCCTAGCTGTTAAGGTTGTGAGCAGTTTGGAAGAAGCGGTTGCCCATATTGAAACCCACAGTACCCATCATTCGGATGCCATTGTGACTGAAAATGCTGAAGCAGCAGCTTACTTTACAGAACAGGTGGACTCAGCAGCGGTTTATGTTAATGCTTCAACGCGTTTCACTGATGGAGGTCAATTTGGTCTTGGATGTGAAATGGGGATTTCGACTCAGAAACTGCACGCGCGTGGTCCCATGGGCTTGAAAGAGTTGACCAGCTACAAGTATGTGGTTGCTGGTGATGGGCAGATAAGGGAGTAAGAGATGAAGATTGGATTTATCGGCTTGGGGAATATGGGTGCTAGTTTGGCCAAGGCTGTCTTGCAGGCCAAGACAGGTGATGATCTTCTTCTTGCCAATCGTAGTCAAGCTAAGGTAGATGCTTTCATTGCAGACTTTGGTGGTCAGGCTTCTAGCAACGAAGAAATATTCGCAGAAGCAGATGTGATTTTTCTAGGAGTGAAGCCTGCTCAGTTTTCTGAACTGCTTTCTCAATACCAGACCAT